>Ga0208547_1000829_pt1 | contig 17460 bp, 24 predicted proteins | sample DEB08_DNA_5_FD_185501 | JGI IMG/M metagenome (GOLD analysis project Ga0208547, IMG submission 185501) | Aqueous microbial communities from the Delaware River and Bay under freshwater to marine salinity gradient to study organic matter... | ecosystem: Environmental > Aquatic > Marine > Coastal ...
CATAATGCCATCTACGAAAGCATCAGGAGCAGAAGGATCTGCAACGATATCTGCGGCTGTGGCGAGCATGAAGTCTTCACCAACGATGTTCACGCCCTCATTGTTCATGCGGACTGAACCAACACCGCGAGAAGAAACACCCAGTTTGACACCTTCATCAAGAAGGGACTTTGCAATGTTTCCCATCGGTGTATTTAGGATCTTTGCACGACCGATGAAATTATTACCTTCACGAACCAGAGAAGTGATCTTGTGTGATACACGATCCAGGTTTACGGTAGGCCCATCGGGGTGACCCAGTTCACCAAGAGCACGACCCTTTTGAATAAAGGTTTCGTTGTAACGACTTACTTCCTTCTCAAGGGTTGAACATGGATACATTCTTCCATTGCGATTTTTCATATCGCCTTGGAGGAAAATGCCTTCGATGTACAGGTTCTTCTTACCGTTGCGTTCCTCAACGATAACTTCTACCTGTTCGATTTCTTCTCTGATCAGTTTCATTTTTCTTATTGAGTGAATGCGATTTTTACAACTCTCACATCTCCACCAGTTACATGGACGAGATCATCAGGTCTCTTAACGACGATATCGCTTGTATTTTGCAGCATTGTGAAAGTTGAGAACCCAACAAACCCAGAGGTTTGAAGACCAACTACAACGGTTGCACCAGAAGTATTGGTAATTCTTACAACACTGGCATTGCCAACACTGGTGCTGTTACCAATACCTGCGGCTAAATCCGCCTCATTTCCTAATGGTTTAAACTTAGCCATCCTCTTCCTCAGTGGGGTCTTCTTGGGTTACGTCATCTTCATAATCAATTTCATCACCAAAAAGATCTGCAGCGACTACAGGTCTTCCAGCTTCAAGTCTGTCTGCAGATTTTGCAAACAGGATATCCTTGATCGCATCACTAATTTCATGGGCGGGTGCGTCTTGCAACACCAAATCAACAAATTGTTCAGAATCCACGATAATGTAAGTACACTACAAATTATTTATATTTCGCCACCTTCAGGGGCTTCAACCGCAGTTTCATCAACTCCAGGATCTTCCATTGTTGGGGCTTTGTTTTGCAGATCCATTGCGGCACCTGCAAGTTCCATTGACTGCATCATGAGAGGATCTGGATACAAACCAGCCTCAATTTCCGCAGCAATCAGTTTATCCTGATCAACAATCTCTTCATCAGTTTGACGAAGAATCTTTCGTCTCACATAATCTTGTGAGAAATACTTACCAATGTATTGTTCGGCTTGTGCGGCGTTATTAATACGTTCTTGGAACAACTCACTTTCCTTGAGTTCTGCAAAGTGGTTGTCGTAAATATAGTCAAACTGAATGTGTTCGGACATTAATGTCCAATCTTCAGGAGTGACAACATTCTTCAGGAGAAGTTGCGTCTTCAACATGTCCAGGAACATGTTAGAGAACCTCTTGCGAAGACGACCAACAAACTTGTTGAATCTCAGTTCGTCTCTAAGAATTTCGGAAGAACGACCAAGGTTAAAACCACCTTCCCCACCGATACGGGTTTCTGGAACACCCAGAGATTTGTAGAGTTTTTTCTGGAAGTACTGAATATCAGTAATCTCACCAAGGTTCTGTCCTCCTGGTAGAGTTGTGATCTCAGTTCCGCGGCCACCTTCTCTTCTTGGCAACCAGAAATCTTCAAGCATACTCATATGCTTTTTGTCATCACGAATTTCTCCAGTATTTGCGTCATAGACCAACTTGGATCTATAACGATTCATAACTTCACGGAGATATTGTTCTGCCTTCACCTTTGGCAGATTACCAACGTCAATATAGAAAATTCTTCTTTCTGGAGCACGAGATAGTCTGTAGATGACAAGACTATCTTCAATCATTCTCAGTTGATTGAGGGCTTTAATGCCCTTGTGTAACCAAGAAAGTGTGATATGTTTGTTGCGATCTACAAGACCAGATGTACAATAAGTGATTGCATCTTTAGCAATCTTTACTGCACCGTTAGTTCCATTTGTTGGCAAATAAGACGACTTTCCAAAATTAGGATTATATTCAAAATACTCATCCAACTCTGGAGTAAGTGTTTGTTTATCTTTTGTTAGTACGGCTAAAGAATTTGGATCTTTCTTTTTGGTTTGTCTAACATACTTGATCTTCAATGCATCAATGTATCTCAGTTCTTGGATACCTGCATGTGGATCTTGAAGATCAATTACCTTATGATAATAAAGTCTTCCATCAATATACCAGTTACGGAAAATCTCATGGGCTTTGGAATCAAAGTCCAGGAGATCCTTAATATACTTAAATTCGTCGCGGATAATCTTTTTGATATTATCCCCGACGTTTAAGTTTTGGAGGTCGATCTCAACTGGACTGTCGCTGAGATCGGAAACAATTGCCTCGTTTACAATATCCTCAATCGCTTCATCACACTCTGGATGCAGAGACATTTCTCTGTATCTTTTAACAAGATCATACTCATTCCTGAATACACCTTCAATGTCAACATATTGCCCATAGAAGCCGCTACTTACAAAGTAGTCGGATTTATCTGCCTCGTTCTGCGGTACAGGAGAAACCGCAGACTTAGGCAGATTATCTCCGTCAGCCCCCTCTATGGAGAAACCGAATAATTTAGCCATTTTGTCAGTGTTGTCTTATGGTCTATTTATCAACCAACGACAACGTTGCCATTTTCATTCAGGGCTTCCCACCACTGAACTTGGAATTCAACAGAGAATTCTTCAATAACGTTGTTTTGATCGTAAGAAAGTTCGATCGAAGAAACGTTAGTTGGGAACACACCATGGAAGTGGTATGATCTCAGGATGGGAATAGTATTACCCGAGGTTGCAGGAACTCCAGCCTGATTAGTGATTGGAGCGCGACCAAGTTGATGAACGTAGGCTTCCTGTTGATAGACTGTTGGATCGACTTCACCAGCATTATCAGAAACTTTATTGATGATGTTCATCCACTTTTCGAAAGCATCTCTAAGAACAAAGTTGCTATCGTTGATAACAGTGATCGTCCAGGTATCGAAACTTCTCTCACCAGCGATCTTAAGTTCTCTTCCACGGAAAGGAACAGAAATTGGAGCCACAATAGAGGCGGGCAGGTTAGCTCCTTTTACCAGGAAACGAGTTCTATCACTCACATCGTTGTCGTCGATGCCCAGGTTTGGGAACTTGAGTTCTACCTCAAAGAAGTTAGGGCGAACGCCGCCGCCCAACAACTTCGACTTAAAGGTATCCAGGGTTCTCGCATTACTCCCTGTATTTGGGATTTGCTGAGGCATTGTTTTTTACTCCTGTTAGATGATTAGACGATGATGTTACTATTTAATGATCAAACTGTACCGATCACTTCTTCGAAACTGACACCCGTGCGGGTGGCAACGAAGGTCAGGCCGATGAAGTTGATAGAACGTGCTGGTTTGATGAAGATGTCGGCACGGAATTCATTCGCGTCGATCACGTCTGCAGTGTTATTACTCTCATCACAGACAACCAGGAAGTCTGTGATACCTCTCTTAGCCTGAACATCGCGGAGGAATGGTTCTACGATGTTGACGAAGTTTGCTCTGGTGATTGCATCGTTGAACTCAAACAGTTGAGCACGTGCAGCTCTCTCGATTGCAGTTTCAACCGTGAGGAACAAACGACGAACGTTGATTCTATCGAAGGCAGAAACAAAGGACAGTGCAGTCTTATCACCGAAGAGAACAATACCACCACCAGGAGAAGCCACAATTGGGTTTACTCTCTTAGTGTAAAGCAGATCTCTTTGTGCCTGTGATGGGTTGTATGCAAGTTTGACTGCATTATTAACCGTACCACGGGTGGTTCCAGCAGGTGAGAACCATGGGAAAGAGTTCTGGGAAGTTCTTGCCATCATTCCAGCAACGTCTGGGTTGCAAGGAATATAACGGAACTTATTGTTGAAACGATCGTAAGTATACTTGTAGTTACCATCAAGAACTGCGTATGAAGAAGAGGTAACTCCCTGTAAAGTAGTAAGAACGTTTGTTGTTTGTGTATCACTATTCGTGAGAGGTACATCACCACTCATCAGGTCTGCCTTTCTTGGAGAAATGACAGCAATACAATCTTTTCTATTGTCGGCAATCTGAACAAGTTTGTTAGCCTTACCAACGGTCTCATCTCTGGAAGCAAGTCCAGGGCCCATGATTAAGAAATTAACTGGATACTCTCTAGCATTTGCAAACTGTTCATAACCAGTCATCAAATCGCCAAGAGTTGCACTGTAAGTAGGAGCAGTGTAAGTACCGCCGTAGTCCTTACCACCTTGCAGTGAGTATGTCGATCTACCGATACCAGAGAACGAAATACCCTGTGCGTTTTGTCCCCATGCACTAGAGGAAGCGGTGAATGCAGTGTTTCCACTTGCAAAGTCAGTTGCAGTTCCGTTTGGAGCAAATCCAGCAAACAAGTATTCTGAATTGTTTGCTACATAATCCTTATAGTATACTGGTGCATTGAACTGGGTTGCATCTTTAGCCTTAGAAAGACCTACCCACTTTTCGAGGATTTGTCCACTGGTTCCAGTTTGAGATCCATCATCATCAACAACTACGACGTTAATCTCATCAAATCTAGCATCTCTTGCTGATGCATAAGAAGATGTGCCTGGTTTAGGAGCAACGTTCTTCCAATATACTGTCGAATTTGTCAGTCCAAGGGTTTGAGACTCGTACCAGTCAACAGCAGTTGTTGGAGTGAGAGCTGAGTTTGTGGTGATACCAGTGACCTGCATAAGTTCACCAGTGGTTCCTACACCCGCAACACTTCTTACTCTGATGTAATCATTGACATCGATGTTTCCGAGTGCATTAACACTGAGAGTGGTAAGGAATGAAGAATTTTGTGTTTCTCTTACGGTTGTTGCAGCACCAGCACTTGAGAGAACGGTAACTGAAGTGCCATCATTAGCTGCGGCTTCTGTTGTTCCATCAATACCTCTGGTTGAGAAACCAACGAATCCAGTTCCTGAAACAATAGTTTCTCCAACACCGATCAATTCTCCACCAATAAGAAGGAGGTTTGCGGTGCTATCGCCGATGGTATTAATACCAGAAGTGCTAGAAAGATTAACACCAGTTGCACCGATCGATAACTGTTGTCCACCAGATTGGTCAATTGTGATGGAAGAACTTACAGTATTATAAAGGAGAACTGTAGAACCAACACTAACTGCACTTACAGAAGTACCACCAACAGCTCTTGTAATAGTGATGGAAGTGGTTGCTGAACCAGTTGCACCAGAAATGTTCAGAACTCTTGAGGTTTTAAACTCATAAACTCCACCCTTTTCATAGTTGGCGTCGGATGTAGTTCCAGCAGTAGAAACTTGACTTGTAACTTTTACTTCAATAGATGAAGCACCAATACCAGTTACAATTCCTTTCAGGTGTCCGTTCAGAGTCAATGATGTACCAATACCACCAACCGAAGCACCACCAAATGCTTGGGTTACTGCAGCACCTACAACAATACCACCTGTGTTAATACCAGTTAAAGTTTGGTCTGATTTTGCGTCGATGACACAAACTTTCAGATCATTAGCCCAAGTACCAGGGTTTTTAGCAGCCCAATACCAAGAAGTTGCGGTTGAATAAGAGTTAAAATAATCTTCGATATTTTTTACTTTTAAGTCTGTGACCGAAGAACCTGATCCAGATGCAACAGCGGAGTTAGCGTTAACAAGTGACGTGCCATCTGTTCTGACAACTCTCAAAACGCCACCATATGAAAGATAGGATGAAGCACTCATCCAATATTCATACTGATCACTAGTCTCTTGTGGTTCCCCAAGAGTATCTACTAAATCTTTTTCGTTTTCAATGAGAATTGGTTCATTAACTGGACCCTTAACAAAAGGTCCTGCGATGGCGCCAGTCTGGTCACTTACGCCTGTAATTCCACCACGGGTAAGATCAACCTCTCTTACCTTAATTCCAGGAGATACTAAGCCTAAACCAGCCATCTGATTTCCTCTAGAAGTTTCAGTTGATTTCTAAATTTATTTATTGATAGCAAGCTTTTCAAATGGGGAAATAGGACGTGAACACTACCAATCAGGATATTCCCACCTATCAAATATGGTATTTGTCATTCTACTGACAGTCACTCGTTGTATCGTGCAGGTTTTACATTCATATGAATATGCAGATGGATATGAACCTCTATCTTTTCTTGTCAGATAGAAATCATCGATAAGATTTTTTCTCTCACCACAAACCCTACATGTCCTCTCAACAAACAGTAGATGTTCTAGATCAAACTTATCATCAATATCCATCAATAATACTCCCACATATAACTTAGATCTCCATATGTTGAATTAAGATCCGTCATGTCAGCTTTCTTCCAGAGAGTTCCATCATCACCCTGAATTATTTCATCATCCAAACCATCACTGATAAAACCAAACGGTGCCATGTCCTGTTCAATCTGGTCTCTCTGGTCTTCGTACAATCTCTTACGGACATCCTGGTCAGTCAGTTCTTTAAAGTAGTCTTGTGCAACCAACCATGCATAGATAACCAAACACATTGCAAGGTCATCATTACATCCATCCTCAGCCTCAAATGAGTTTCTCTTGTGGATGAATGTGGTAAGTTCTGATATAATATCGTAGTCTTTGAAGAGAACCTTATCGGCCTCAATCATTGTCTTCAGGTTGGAACATCCTACTGCCTTTACAGCCTTGGACATCTTGAGACCCAACTGAGTTTTCTTTCCTGAGAAACCCTGACCTACGATCTGTCCCGCACGTCCTCTCATCGAACACTGAAGAAGATTGGGATACTCAAGATCGTAATTTAGAATAGCTGCAACCTGATCACCAATATCATTCACCTCACATAATACCCATGCATTATTATATGACTTTACCGTTTCATAAATGATGGATGGGAACAACATCGGTTTGATTTCGTTGTTCTTATATTTGGCTACGACTTTGTGTGGATACTCGGTAATGTCCACAACAACGAAAGCCGAATAGTCATTACCACCACCACGGGCAACGTCAACAGTACAAACGTAGTCGTGGTTCTCAATCGGTTTTTCATACACGTCCAAACCATTACCAGATTGAATGGCCCTGTCATAGACCATGGCTCTCAACTTGGCTGGATTGATGAGAGTATCAACTGATCCAAGGAACTCACATTCAAACTCAACCTTGAACTGGTTTTCTGAAGTGTTCTTGATGGTTTGTTCTCGCCACTGTTCATCGCGGCCTGGAACTTCTGACCAGTGAACTGAAGTTGGAACGTATTCGTTTTGACCCCTCTCAGCATCATGCCACATTCTATAAAAATGGTTCATGCCGTGAGGCGTTGAAACCATTATGACTTTTGTGCTTTTACCAGAAGTAATAGTAGGATAAACAGATGCAAAGAAGGAGTCAGCGATGTGATTAGGGACGAACGCGAACTCATCGAGGAAGAGGATATTGAACGACATGCCTCGGACAGCACTCGCAGATGTAGAAGCTGCCAATACCTTACTGCCATTCTCTAACTCCATTGAACCTTTGTTCCATGCAATGATACCCTGTTGCATCCATTTTGGCAGGTTCTCATATGCAAGTTGTAACCTACTGAGGAGTTCCCTCGCGGTTGATGCTTTGTTGGCAAGAATACCAACGTTTACACTGTCATTAAAAACAATGTAGTGAAGTAAGTATGATACCGACGTGGTTGACTTACCCGTCTGTCGGGGCATCATACAGATATTAAATCTGTTCTTATGGAAACGACTAATCAGCTTCTCTTGAAACTTATACGGTTCAAAAGGAACAAGACCTTCATCCAGAGAAACGATACGAATATAATTTCGCGCAAAGTAAACAGGATCGTCTTTACACTTAATAAATTCTTCGATCTGGTCTTTGGTGAACTCAATGGCAGTGTTGGCCTTCTTGAGGTTCGGGTTTCCAAGATATACGTTTTCACTCATCTAACTCATTATATGCTAGCTTAAGTATGTAGTAAATACACCACCCAGTAAAAGCCAATCCGCAACACAGAAGTATGATTACACTCCAAGTTGGATCATTCAGGTTCTGGTGGGGTCTTAGTATGAGTTCCATCGAAGGGTGCCCAGTGTTCCCACTTATACTTATGTACTGCCCAAATTCCAAGTATGGGTACTACAATCAAAAGGTAACTGAGTATACCTAAGGTAAATGGATTTTCCATCACCCACCGTGCAACATGGCCCATTTTTCTCTAAAATACCTATCTGTGTGATTTAAACAATCGAGTGGTGCAACTTCGTCAGTTTTAGCCCAATCATAACAAAAGTCAACCATGTCTGTTGTGACATGACTGACTCCATACATTCTTGAAAACGAAGACCAAGCAAAATGAAACTTTTGCCTAGTGTGCGGTTCCATTGCCCTTATAGTGTTCGGATTCATAGTAGTGTCCCTTCTTTGAACCGAAATAAATTGTAGTTAATACAAATGGTATGGCAACGATTAAAAGTGCCTTTCCTAACAGATGTTCCATTATTCTCCAAAGTTCAATTCGTTCAGGTAATCTGTCCACCATTGGGGGTCTTTGTTCCTTCTCCACTGTGGAACCTCCATCCCTTTGTCAAAATAATATTTCCAAAGAGCTTCATCGATAATCTGTTTTACTTCCATATTCCTCGTCCTCTTCATCAACGTCTGCATATGCATTTTCCACATAGGGCCCGTGTGGTCGTTTGGCATCATCTCTGACATAGGTTCTTTCAGCTTCGATAGTTGCAATCCATACTGAGAGTTTCATTACTATGTAGATGATACCCAGTGGTAAAAAACACGCAATGAGGATGAGTGGTTTCATTTGTCCTTTAGCAACTCTTCTATTCTTTTACGCATGTCTTCAGACTTCTTCTGTTCTCGTTCACAGTGTCTGTAACCACGTTGTCCTCTCAGGATCATTGTGCCCTGATAGAACATCGTGATCCCAAAAACAAATAATAAAATACAACCAATCAGTTCAATGTGATTTTGAGCCATGGCAGTAGGGGTGGAATAGCCCCGACGAGTCTTAGAAGTCCCTCAGCAAATAAAGCAAGAACCACCCAACCGACGCACATACTAATGATAGAAGCATTACGGTTGTGGCGTCGTATTGCTGCATCGATCATCTCCTGAACTTCTTCTTTAGTTACTGGGGTGGTCATTGTCTAAAGATTCCAATCTTTGAGCCCATGTTACTCCGCCTTCTTTACCCATGCATGGGTTTATGCAGGTTTCGTCACCTAGATTGTTGCAAACCAGACCTGCAAGATCCAGCTCGTTTCCCTTTTTACCTGTGCCTGCCCAGTAGTGTTGACCATTAATCCATAAAGCACCACACTTCGGGCATTCCCTTCTCTCCATAGAGAGATCGGACATTTCTTTATTGTTATCCATTAAGGTCTGAGAGTTTAGATGGTATTCCCAATTGTTTTTGCAACCTGCGTTTCATAAAATACATTTGGATCTTAATCCACAAATACTTGATTTGTAGTTCAAGATAAACAAATACACGCATAGTTCCTTCAATACCCGCGTACCAAATCATCCCAATGAGAATGAAAATGGTGAGGTACAAACTAATTAAGGATGTTCCCATAGTAGAGCATGGCTCAAAGCTGTATCTATAAGATACACTATCTCTTAACTATTCCTTCGTATAACTTAATACTGGTTTCAACACATTAACGTGTTTCTCTCCACTGAATAGTATTAAAGACATCTGTTGTTGTATTAGTGTCTAAGTTCTGAACAATAACGGCAAAAATATTACTATCATTCGAATCAATATTTTGTGCAATATAAGATCTTCTAGCTGTGGTTGGATTAAATGCAACTTGAGCAGATGCTTGCTTACCTGATGGATTGTTTGCAGCAATCAAAGTTGCCTGTCTCAAATCTCCACCAGTTGTTGTGAAGTTAGTCCCTACAGTGACATTATACTCAACTGCTGAATCATCATCAGCACTTACCCAACTTCCACCAGTAATATTAGTATTGCTTGGAACTCTCCAAACTTCAATTCTACAATTCGTAGAATCACTTAAACACTCAACCCCAGTTACTCTTACAGTTGTTCTGTTTGGGATTCCTTTGAATGTATCCTTACATCGAATAGCCATGACACATTGTCTGCCAGTTGCACCACCAGAAGCAGAGAATGATATTGGACCATTAAAGGCACCAAACTCCACACCAGTCTCAACATATCCACCTTCACTCAATACAGTGGCACAAATTTGTTCCATTGATGTGATACCAACAGCAGTGTCGGTATTTGCAACTTCGCAACGAATTGGAAGTGAAGGTAAACTCCAATAGACATGTTCTAGATTATTTGCATGTTGAAACTCATGGAAATAGAAGTTACTTCCGTCTAGAACTAATCCACATCTAAGTCTTCCAACTCCCAACCACTGAAAGTCTGTGATGAACAGCTGAGTTTTTGTCCAGTCAACGTCTACTCCAGACTGACCAGTTCCATCTAAAGGATCCAAACTCCAGTTGGATTGATTGACAACGGTGTCAACTGCGGTTCCTGTGGTATAAGATCTTCTTACAATAGAAACAGTACCATCTCCAGCCTGTTGGAGAAATACACCATTTCTATCATCAAAATATCCAACCTTTTTAGTTGTGTTTGTTCTATAATCGATGAAGTTGAAACTTGCCATGGCAAATTGAGATTTACCTGGCATATAATGGTGATACATTCTTGATTGGTGTATCACTTGTGAGGTTGAACCAACACCAACTATAAGACCAATGGATGCTGTGTTTGCGTTTGTAACGGTTGTTGATCCAGTACCAATTTTCTTTGTTAATAATTCAACTTCTTCGCCATAGATGTGAGTATAGTCTGCAAGTGTGTATGGCTCAGATACACGCATTCTACCAAACGCATCATATCCTCCACCACCTACTCCAGTAGCAACTCCACAGTTTCCAATGTTGCCGTATCTGTCGGCACACATGAAAACTTCATGTAGAGTTCTCTCTTGGTTGAGATAGTCCTGTGTATTCTTATTCCACTGAGCCATGAATTATACCCAATCTAGTTTTGCGGGATGATATCTCTTCGCGCTTTTAATATCTAGGTTACTTTCGGCGACAGGATAAATCTGTTGAACCAAAGCACCAGGATATGAAGACTGAAGATTTTCAGCCAACTGATCCTTCGAAGGCATTCTACCTCTCAGTTCCAAACGATAGAGATTACCTTCCCAGAGAATATCTGCAACATAACTCTCTTCAACCTGTTGTTCTGGTTGAGAGTTCATGTAGAGATTTCCGTTGAAGTCGCCAGAGATGTTTACACTTTCACCAAGATTGTTTCTCTTGGCAGCAGCGTCCATACGAGCGCGTTGTGCAGCTCTTCTTAAATCTCTTTGAATTTGTGGTTGACTTTCTCTTGCCTTTTTAGCCGCAGCTCTCTCCGCGTCAGTTCCTAATACTCTATCAATTCCTTGTTTTGCTTTTGTTTCGGTTCTGTCTCTTGCAGCTGCCCTACGATCGGCAAGAGCCTGTCTTCTTTGTGTCTCAGCAGCACTAAGTTTCCCTGATGGACGTTGAACGTTGGGAGTTCTTGGTTTTGTTTCTCCACCCTGACCATAATCCACGGGTTTAGATCTTCCACCTTCTCCCTGTCTCTTTGCCTTGAGGACGTTTGCGGCTGCACCAGCAGCAAACGTAAGTGCGGGAAGTGCGTATGGTGCAGCTAAAAGTGCAGGTACTGCTTCGTGAATATCTTGTTTGAGGTTATTGAAGGATTTCATGCTACCGACCTAGAACTCTTTGTTTTGGCTTGAAATTGACCAGGACCAAATCCTGTAACAGGATCAATCAGGTGTCTTTTTGGTGCAGGGTTATAAGAACCATCTTTTTTCTTCAAGGGTGGCATAATCTTAAAGGGTGATAATGGTTTAATAACGTTTACCTGTTCCACAAACTGTTGAAATGTTTTCATGATCAGCAATTCCAGGCTCTGAGGGACTTATTGATCCTGCTATCGGGATCGTTAGCAGTTTTGGCAGAAGTCAGTTTCTTTTTCATGCCTTTCATTCTTGCACAGAATGATGCACGTCTCTTGTTACCGACTTTCTTTGATGGGGCTTTGAGATCACTACCAGGGTTCTCTCTTTCATAAGACTTACGACCCTTCTCATTTAATCCACCTGAAGGGTTCTTACCAGACTTCTTTGTCCAGGCAGCTCCCTCAACCATCTCACCTTCGGGTTCGTGTGAGTTTGCAAGTTTGATAGTTTTTCTAATTCTGTTTGCAGAACCTTCGTTTGCTCTCTCAATCTCCTTTGGTGTCATTGCACCAGCTCTTCCTGTAAATCTGTCTCCCTTATTGTATGCGGTGACAGGAACTGATTGCTCTTTAATTCCAGGTCTTACATCACCACCCTGAGTTTTTCTCTTGGGCTTCTGTGGGTTTCTCTTGTCTGCGGCAGGACCGTCAGGAAGAACTTCCTCAACGAATGGTTTCTCTGGCCCTTTGAGACCAGTTTTGTCAACACCAAACTTACTTGGTTTTCTTGGTTTGGTTGCGGAGGCAGGAATTGTATCACCAACTTTGTATTGAGCACCCTCAGCAACTCTAATGGTTGGTTTGGTTGGATCAACAGTTGCAGGAACTGCCATCATGACAACTGCATCTGGATAGATCTTTTGAACCTGAGCCTCAACTTCCTTACGGTTGGGGAACTTGACGGTTGGGAAGAATAGTTGGAGATAGAAGATCTTACCTCTAAATCTCAGGGTAACTGCAACGGTTTGACCCAGTTCGTTATATCTTTGAACCTTCTCTTGGATCTCAACTTCTTCCTTGGCATTCTTGAGACCACTCTTAACAACCTGACCACCAAGTTTCTTTCTATCTACAATTCCTTGTAACAACTGTTCTGGTGTCTTTCCATACTTAGATGCATCAACCTGTTCTTTTACGGGAACACAGTTGGGAACCATCTTGTCTCCCTTCTTCTTCATACCCTTCTGGGTATAACCAACCCAACACTTCTCAACTAGGCTCTTATGGTAATCGTTGTCGAACTCAAACTCATATCCTTCTTTCTTGTTTCCCCAGTTGGCAGCACCTTTCTTACGACACTTAACCAGAGCACCTGAGGCATAAGCAGAAGGCCATACAGAATAACGAGACTTAACCTTATGGTAACAAGCGTCTTTTTCACCACTTCCTTTACCTTTCTTGTCCTTTGCTTCGGTCATCGCCTCAATGTCATACTCAGGAGAACAGACACAAGGGTTTTGTCCGCATCTAGGGCAGTTGCTTGCTTGCATGGGTTCTGGCTTGATAATGTCTTGAATAGTCGCAAAAGTGTTGCCGTAGGCATCAAGGAGTTCGATCTCTTCTTTCTTCGTCTTTCTGTCAGTCTTCACCATGGTTGGTGCAGCTGCACCAGACTTCTTCTGTTGACCAGGATCTTCACGTCTCTTTGCGGCTGCCGCAGCAAGTCTTTCTTTCTTAGACATGCTGGCTCTCTTTGCAGAAGAGACACACTTTGGAATGCCCTCACCTGGTTTGTCACTGGCACAAGAATCACCAGTCACCACGTTGACCCAACCTTTCTTACCGTCCTTTGATTTGGACTTACCAAACCAATCGCGGAGACCTTCTTCAGCATGGTATTCACCGACCGCAGACATATTGTGGTGGGTCTTACTGATTTTATCTTGCATCCAAGCAGGAATATCCTTTTCCTTGGATCCAAGTTTCTTCTTCAGTTTTCTCACGTTGTCCTCAATATTTTTCAATTGGGACTGAGCCATGGCGACTTCGTGGTCTTTCGCCTCTTTCATTTTTTTCTTGCGGCCTTGACAATGAGCTCTTTGAGAAAAACCTTTTGGGGTATCACAGTTGATCGATTTTTTGTATTCAGCCGACCAAGACATGTACAGACAAGAACTCTTTTTATTATTTAGAAGTTGAGAAAACTAAATACTTGCAGTGTAATATGGTCTTCTTAGATGAAAAGAGCATTGTTTGCCCTTGGAATGATTTTGATGGCGGCACCCGCACATGCCGATATTTCTCACAAGTTGTCAACCAGTGTTCAACTGACCGTTGATGCTGCGGCCTCTCAAGCAACCCGTATTGGCAGCACATATTCGGTTACTGGAAGCAACGTCACTCCAACAACTGTAGGAGGGCTTGGATCCCTCACATCGGGAACTGCGGTTGGATATACACCGACTGCATATGGTCTCACAACAGACGGTAGTGCCTATACCTTCACGGAATCTTTCATTGAAGGAGACGACGTGCCTTCAGGTACAACCGTGTCAAGTGGTGTCGTTGGGTCCCTTCCTTCATATGGAACTGTCACCACGACTGCCGGCGGCGTGGCTGGGTCTCTCGCTGGTACTGTCAATTCTGCTGGCACGATGTCGTTGACTGCTGGTGGAGCAGGTACATCGGCTACTGGCCAGTTCATCAGTGAAATTACTGTTAAATAAGATATGAAACGGGTACTTGTAATTCTGGCACTGTTGGGTTCTCCCGCATATGCAGTGCCAGTGACACCCAACTTCACTCAGGGTTCAATGACTAGCCACACGGAGACAACCTCTTCGGTGACTGAAACGATCAACTCAATAGATTATTCTACAGGATGGCAATACACAGTAACGGGCACGAACATAAATCACAGTGGATCAACACTGAGCCCATCAGCCAATACGAACACGGTAACCGTCAATCCACTAGGAGGCGTCAGTGGATCGGTTACATCCTCAACAAATTCCCTAGATCTCAGCAGCAGAGGGAACTTCACAATTGCAACTCCTGGTCAGGCCTTTCAGTTCACAGAAAGTTATCAAGGGCCTGGGATGACGAACCAAACAATAATTCAACGGACAACAGAAATTCGTTCCGTCACAGATACCACAAGTGTCTTCACACAGTAACTTTGAGCCTTGCTCTCGGTGTCTCCGTGACCCCTGCATCTGCTCTTGCGGAGACGGTAGGGGGAGTGTCCGCGACAGCATCACCGATTGCGAACAGTACAGGCTCAGTCACAAACCAAGCAATTCAAGTTCTTCAGGGTCCGTACATAACAAACCAGTACGGGGACGGGATCAGTTGCCAGGGCCCAACCCTGAACGTGACCCCCTTTGTGACGGGTAGTGGTTCTTTCCAAAAACCGTATGAACCGTATTACATGGATCCTGTTTATGATATGCGTGATCTTAATGAAGATGGGTCTCTGGATAATCCTGGCGGAATTTTATACCATGTACCCACCAGAACAGGACAAAAAGACAACTACAACCTCTCCGTTGGTGTCAGTGCCACATGGAGTAAACCACTAGACAATAAACAACAAGAGTTGTGTAAGAAGGCAGCTGAAAATCACAACGCATTGAGGGAACAAATTCTGGCCAATCGCAGACTTGAGTTTGAACTTACCAGACTTTCAAAATGTGGCGAAATGAAAAAATCTGGTATAAGTTTCCATCCCAAAAGTCCGTATTATGCCGTTTGTGCTGATGTTGTAGTGCAAAATGTGGATGTAATTCCACCACATAGACACACTATTTCCCCTTCAACAGTTTCCTCATCATCGCCTTCGCGTGATTCACTTCGCTCTGCTCCTGCCTCCGCTCTCGGAGGGACAGTACGACTTCCTTCTTCCCCCGCATCTTCGACACCTTCTTCACAACCTTCTTCACGGTAGGTTTAACCAACTTTAATAATAAATCAGCTAAAGGTTTTGCAAGAAGTGCAGATGTTGTTGCAATCAGTGCAATTGATGCAGTTGTCGTTACCGCAGCAGGTTCTGGGAGATACTTTTGTGTCCAGGGTATCTCAGGTTCTACAGTCGGGGGAACCTCCTCTTTGGACACAGATGTTGTGGATGGCGGCTGCGCCGGCGGTAGTTGTTGGATTACCTCTTGTGATTTTTCTCCTGGCGTTTTTGGCACATCTGCTGGACGGGTGATGGTCATTTGATTTGGTTCAAAATTCAAAGGTTCATAACTTGGAATTTGACCATCACATTGGATCATCTTCTGGTCATCTTCAATCGCATCAGCATGTTCCACACATCCAGGATAGGCCACAATGGGTTTCTGGAGATATGTGGTTACTGGTGGACTAGGAACCAGAACTCTTGGTGTGTTTAAATCAAAAATGGGGTTCGGTTTGATTTCACGGATGTTGATATTACGAACCCCAATATCAGGGATTTCGGGCATTAAGTGTCCTCACAGTCTTTAACCATCGTGGCAATATCGCCACCGATATCAGCACCCTTATCTTGTGCGAACATTGCTACCCATCCAGCAGCAAGCCATCCAACATAAGGAATACCAGTAAACCAAGGAGCAGCTGCGGCACCTAAACTAGCGCCCACCATTCTCCCTGCATTTTCTCCACCACCTTCCGCCTTGATACACTCTATCTTTTTCGCAGTCAACTTTCCCAACTCACCTCCTTGGAGATGCGTCGCTCCATCCATAGTGTACTGTTCCTGTTGGATTATCTTAGTATCTCCACCAATACCAAAGAAACCATTCTTCTTTACAATAACCTTATCCTTACCCATCACTTGAGGATCATTGGCACGGTATTGGATACGATATCCGTCCTTATGGGCATCTACCTGATAGGCAGTGTAATCACCAACTGGGAGATTGATGATCGGTAAGTGTTTTCGATCAAGTAAATGACCTACAATACCAAGATGTGCAACTCCAAATACTGTTGCAACACCAAGAACCGCCCACTTAAAAGGCGATTTGGGAGAAGATGATTTATCTCCCTCTTTTGATGTTGGGGCCATTTTCCTCAGGGGATAGGAAGTCCTGTTGTCTCAGGTACAGCAGGGCCGGTGACTTTGGGCAATTTGGGCAATTTACCTTCCAACATACCAGGAAGGGCTTCTTTTACTGTATTTGTAACTGTTTCAGTTACCTTAGCTCTTGCGTCTTCAATCAATACATCCTTGTTAAGAAGGACATAGGCACTGCCACCAATAAGAGCAGCGGAGGTTAGTCCTGACAGAAGAGCAATGACATTAATAAGTTTTTGCATGGTTTTAGATAGTAGGCATTACGGGTGGCTCACCGTCCTTCTTAGGTGCAGTAGCAATTTGAATTGGTGCTTGTTCAATACGAATAGTCTGAGCAGGTGCTGTCTGCGCTGCTGCGGCAATCAGTTTCTCAAGATCTGCCTTGGAGACACCGCCGCCAGCAACGCCCTTGAATGTACCATCGCCATTCTTCTTTGCCGTCTGGACGCCAAAGGTAGCGAGCACCCCAGTAAAGACAGACGCGATGAAAGTCGGGTCAAGTTTCTGTTCAGGGATGCCCAATGCAGCAGGAAGTTTGATATAAGCAAGAGTCAAAATACCACCAGACCAGATAAGAATACCAAGTCTGACCATGGTGCTGATTGCT
>Ga0208547_1000831_pt1 | contig 17447 bp, 20 predicted proteins | sample DEB08_DNA_5_FD_185501 | JGI IMG/M metagenome (GOLD analysis project Ga0208547, IMG submission 185501) | Aqueous microbial communities from the Delaware River and Bay under freshwater to marine salinity gradient to study organic matter... | ecosystem: Environmental > Aquatic > Marine > Coastal ...
TTTATGATTTGGTCCTTTTTCTTCCTCTTTGATTGCCGAGATAATTACAGAGTCCTCCATTTGCTTTAATCCAACATAATAATTTATCTTTATCTTCTTTGACTAAATTTTTATAATACTGCTGTGCTGAATAATCTACAGTATAACGTGGGTCCCCTCCGGCATTAATACATCTATGGTCTGAAATATGAAGGAAATTTGGAAAATACAATTCATTTAAATAGTCGTCACACCACCAATTCTTTATCACAGGAGGGAAAGCATAACCAAAAATAGCATAATGTGTCTGAGTCAGTAAAAATTGTGTTATAATGTTTCTGTTTCCGTTAAAGCATCCTGAAGTCCCGAGACCTTTCGTCGTTTTAAGATTTGCGATACAAGTCTCCAACCAACCGTGATTAAGATACATAATATCATCTCCCGCGAGCCAAAAGTAATCGTTAAACTCTTCAATCGATTTCTTATATAGGTAATTCCACATGAGGGTGACATGGCCTTTGGGAACGTTTTCTTCAAAAGGATAAAATTGGATATTACAATTGTCCCAAGTTGAAAATAAATCATATATTTTAGATCTTTGTGTTTTATCAGAATAGATTTTGTCATCCTTATCTACACCAATATAAAATTTGTAATGATAATCTTTATTACTAGTATTTACAAAACATATGATACTATTCCATAAATAAGTTTCAGTTATACAATTCCAATCTCTTTTAAATGTAGTTGATGGGATCAAAACTGCTATTTTTGTCATATATTATAAGAAATATTTTATTCTAAAAATAGACTATAAATTAAATCTTCAGGGATTCTATATCTATCTTGTTGAGTTGTCCCATTATATTTATTTAAATTTAATTGATTTGCTCTTTTAAATCTATCAGCATTACCCAAATTAGTTTTATGTAATTTATTTACCATATTACCACAAGTACCTTTACCATCACAAATTAAAGGTTTAAAATCTTTTCTATTAGTCCATATTCTTGTCCTCTTTCTATATCCCCAATCACTATACATACAATAATCAACAAGATAAAAATTTAAATCTTTCATAAATATTCTATCTTTCATTTTACTTGCTGCTGGGTTTTCTATAAACCAATAATGTGGATTAAAATAATCAATTATCTCAAGAGTTTTTAAAACTAATTTATCATCTTGTTTCATTTCTTCTTCTTGTATTTCTTTAGTATATATTTGACCTTTTCTGATTCTACCCAACCAACTATCTTGAAGCTTACTATAATTAGTGCACGGTGGAGAAGCCCAAACAATATCAAAAGTATCTTGAGGATATTGTTTATAATCAAACTCCATTATATCGCATTTATGAGTAGCATTAAATATCATATCAACACTAACAACCTCCCAACCCAATTGCTTACAACACTTACCCACTGAACCAGTACCTGAAAATAATTCTAATACTTTCATTTATTAGAAGAAATAATTTAATAATGTGAAAAATTTGACGATAATTTCATTGCTTTTGAATTAAATCCTTTAAGTGCTTCAGGCATATATAAAGTTGAAAGAGGAGGATAATGATAATATTTTATTAATCCTTTCTTTTGTAGCTTTGTAAACTCTACATCTATTGCTCGTTCCTTATTATTACATGGTATCGAATTAATGATCATTGTTGCTACTTTTTTATTTGGTATAAAATATCCAAAGCAACCCAATATTCTAAATTTGTCTGTATCAATTACATTTTTTCCAACGTTTTTAATGATCATTGATTTATCAAATGTTTTATCATCTTTAATTAGAGGAGGTCTCATATCACCACCTACATATACAAACTCATCATAACCTTTTAACTCTTCTAATCTACTCAAATCTACAATAGCATCATCCTCTATTATAATTGTATTTTTAAGATCATTATCTATGATATATTGTATTGCTTTCTTATGTGATTTACTACAAGCTACAACTTTCTTTTTATGTGAATCTTTCGCATTCCAATAAAAATGATAAGGTTTTAAATCTAATTCTTGAATATCCTCCCACCATACTCCTGATATGATTTCATATTCATCTGTATACTTTTCACGTCTATCTTCATATGCTGATACGACCAATATATTCATTTATAGTATACTAATATTTGATTTCTTCAATATCTATTCCAATATAATTTCTTTTTAATAGTTCACATCTTTTTCCAACTATTTCATTATGACAAGTCATATCTAATATAACATCATTTTCATTTGAATATGTCTTAATGAAATAATCTATCATTTCATTCGGTCTTGTTATTCCATTCCCTTTTCCTTTTAATATTGGATATTCTAGAAATGTTGTCGGAAATTTTCCTTTATGTCCTTCATCTTCTACATATTCATTATCTTTATTTTTTCCATCATCTCCCCAATATCCATTCTTTCCACCATACTTTACATTTCTTTTTGGAACAAATTTATCTCCAATCATTTGAGGATTATATGTTCCCCTTTTTTTATAATAAATAAATATTTCTTCCATTATTCTTAAAGGTTGATATTTACTTGTTAAAAATCCAGTTGAATTATTTTTTTTCCAATTGTAATTATATTTTGGTTTTTCATACTTTAATAATTCATAAGTGAAAGGGATAGCAGAATGTAATGCGATGATTCCATTTGGTTTTAATACTCTCCACATTTCAGGGAATAATTCTTCCCAGTTTAAAGGTTTATCCCATTTGGTTTTCGTTGTTGAAAATGGTGGATCAGTATAGATAAAATCAATTGAATTATCTTCCAAATTTTTTATAACATTATGAATATCGCCGTGAATATATTTTCTCATTACAGTAATTCTTTTATGTCTTTCTTAGAAAAAAATTTGGATAAACCTTCAACTTTATCATTTGTATATGCATAAACATTCATCATCTGTTGATTTAAGTTAGTATATCCAGTTAAGATAAATACAATATGCTCCCAAGAAGGCATATGAACTGTTTTCGCATTCGGCACATTATACCGATCTCCCTTGATTTGATAATCATCTATAAAGTAATTTGGATTCTGAGTAGGTGTTTCTTTAATAATTAATGATCCATCTTGTTGTCTTTCACATTCAGGTAAGAACTCTACATAATTACAATCAATACCTATCGTATGGATATCATTAAATCCTAAAATTACTGAAAATAAAAATGCTACTGATCCACTACACCACGATATAAGATATTGAAATGGATTACCTCTTTGTCTTTGTAAATCTTCCAAAAATAAGACTTTAGTATTATCCTTCAAATTCGGACATACTTGTAAAATACTTCTTGACAATAAATAACCTTTACATTTATCTTCTTCAATAAATGCTTCGATATCTTTATGATGATGATTCAATACTACATGGTCTACATTAATGTAATAATCAGGATACCAATCTATCTTTCTCCAATACCGATAAGCCATTGTAAGTCCAAATGTCTCGCCATCAAGCTTTTTAAAATCAATACCTTTGATTGATTTACCATTACCAATAACGAAACATTTCTTGATTGGTGGTAATTCAATTTCACCTTTTTCTGAATGATCATTATTTTGAACTTCTTGATTTTCAACTTCGGTTATTGTTTCTTCGATTGTCATTTGTAATATTATACATTTTAAATTTCAAAAACTATAAAATAATGATCATCAAAAAATATATATTACATTATAATAAACAAAGTAATAATGGATTTGAATAGTCTTAAAACTCCAAGAGATATACCTGACGATACTGATGAATGGAGCGATGAAATTGAAGACCTTTTATCAGAATGGGGCGAGGTCGCATTATGTTACCAATACTTACATGCTTTCTCTCAACGGAAGTATAAACGGAAATATCATCACTATCAAATACCTATTATCGTCCTCAGCACATTAACGGGGACAGCAAATTTCGCAGCCGATAGTTATGTTCCTCAACACTTACAACAAGGTTTCAGTGCTGCTGTTGGATCGTTGAATATTGCTGCTGGTATTATGGGAACATTACTCGCTTTCTTAAAATATGCTGAAATATATGAAGGTCATCGTATTGCTGCATTAGCATGGAGCAAACTTTCAAGAAATATTGAAATTGAATTATCATTACAAGATTCAAAAAGGAAACCTTGTAAAGACTTTTTAAAAGTAATGAGATCTGAATACGATAATCTTATGGAATCATCGCCATCTATTGATCTAGATGTGATAAACATGTTTAACAAAAAATTTGATGGTAAATATCAAAATGTGAGAAAACCAATCATTGTCAATGGTCTTCGTGAAATAAAAGCATACAAAACTTCTGAAGGTTGTCCTAATGAAAGTTTAATGACAAATAATCCTTATCCTGAAGGATTAACTACAGAACCTGAACCCGAACCTGAACCTTAATAAAAAACAAATTTGAAATATAATTTTTTTATAATTTTATTATAAACATGGTTCTTAGTGATACACAAAAACAAATTCAAAAACTTCGTAAAGAGATTACTAAATGTAAATGTGCTGATAAAGAAAAACAACTCAAATCATTAATTGAGAAGAATAAAAAGGAACTTGCTGAAAAGAAGAAACCAAAAGTCGTTAAAAAAGGTAAAGCAACACTTACAAAAGAACAAAAGGAAAAATTAAAAGCGAACAAAGGACTTACTGAAGTTGAAAAAAACAGATGTATGAAAGCAGTAAATAATGCGAATTCAGTTATTACATTATATGAAAAACAAGGGGGAGATATCAAAAAATCGGCTTTTACAAGTAAAAAAGATTTAATGGAAACAATAACAGACTTGAAGCAAATGAAATCTCAATTAAAAGTATGTTCTAAATCAGACCAAGATATAATTAATAAAGCTTTATCATTACATAGCAAAGGTATATCAAAGAAAAAACCATAAATTGAAAAAACCGAAAAAAATAGAATATAGATACTATGAACCAAAGAAGTAAATTTACCATAATCATTTGAACCATAATTACTTGAAATTAAATCGTCTTTTATATGATGCTATATTTTCTCTTCTACTTGTGCTATCGCCCCACAAGATATACCAAGATAAGAATCCTGCTCGTGTTGGGTCTTTAGTTTGTAAATCTTTCTTATGGCGAGATCTATATCTTGCCCTTTGTTCTTTATCTTTTGTTTTGGTGTAATCATCCATGTTTTTTGCTCCAAAATGAACAGTTTTACTACGATTACTATCCTTTTTTGTAAATATAGCCATTAACTTCTTTTCAGGTTTCGTAGATGTTTTTATTGTTACTTTATCATAAGACATTTTATTTATTATATATATAATAATTAAATGAAAATTATTTTATTAGGAAATGGTCCTTCACTCAAACAAATCATAGATTATGGTTTTGACAAATTTATGACCTTTTGTAACAATAATGATATCAAAGTATTTTGTATGAATAAAATATTAAGATATCTAAAAAAACATAATATACAAAATTTACCTCATTATTATGTCGCTACTGATAGTTTTGTAAATATTCAAATGTATGATGAAATACTAGAATATTCTGATAAGTTTGAAAAATTATATGTTTCAGTTCCAGCACATTATTCAGTTGAAAATGATAAATTAAATATCTGTAAATTTCATAATAATAAAAAGTCTATATCTTTAAAAACAGATAAATCTCAAGAATACTATGATCATTTAATCTCTCAAATTAAAGAAACATCTACAATTAATGTTATAAAACATAATTCTACAGGTCTTGAATGTTTTAACATTGCGACTAAAATGAAACCTGATACAATCTATCTTATTGGTTATGATGAAAATTACAATTTACAAAATAAAACTCACATCAATACTAATGATATTGAAAATAGAAATGATAATTATTTTAGTGATACATATTTGAAAGATAATGAATATGTTTCATCTGCTCCTAGTGAAAGATTAAATTGTATAAATAGCACTATTAAAGAATGTAAGATTCCTGTTTACAATTTAAATACTGAAAGTAAAGTCGCAGGGGAAAAAATGACATTAGAAACTTTTTTTAACTAAAAACATTTTGATGACCAAGTAATTTACATTCAAAACCTTTTTGTAATAATGTTTCTCTTATTTTATCATAATCACATTTTTCAGGATAATCTGCTTCAAAAATTATCATTCTCAATTGATCATAAAAATTTGGATTCTGATAAAAAAACTCTCCAAGATATCCTTCACAATCGGCGACAAGAACATTAAACCTCAAACCATACATATTTTGTATCTCATCTAATGATAAGTTTTTGATTTTTGATGTTTCATCTTCTACATATGTCGCTGCATATCCATCTATATAATCATCTAAATTTGTTAATGATAATTTTTTATCACTGATAAATCCTTTATGAATATGAAAGTGACAATCATTCCTTTCTTTATTCGATTCAAGTGCTTTCCATACACGATCATCAGGTTCGACTGATACTTGATTTAATTTATTATTTAACTTTTTATTTATTCTACAAGATACAGTTCCATATCTTGCTCCTAATTCAAGAACAATGTCATCAGGTTCTATATGTATATCTACTAATTGTTGTTCTGTAACTTCAATTAAATTTGTATTTATTTTTTTTTGTTTCATATCATAAAACTCCATGTTTAACATTCCGACTTTATTTATTAATCTAGATAAAAGAAAGGATCGAAAAGATCATATTGAAAATCAATTGAAAGATTTTAAATCAGTTGAAAGGATACAAGCCATAGATACTAGTGATACATCAGGATATTTCGGATGTGTCTTATCACATATCAAAGCATTAGAATATGCAAAAGAAAAAAATTATGATGAAGTTATCATTTTTGAAGATGATTTTGAATGGATTGATAAAGATAAATTTGTTTATCCTGAATTTGATTTCGATGTTTGTATGATTAGTGGTAAAATAAAGAAAAAGGAGTTTATGTCTTGGAATTATAATCGTGTTTTAGATGGAAGACATACAGATTGCTATTTAGTTAAAAAACATTTTTATGATACATTAATTGAATGTTTCAAAGAAAGTTATGAAAAATTATCATTAGAAAATAAACATGCTAATTATCTTGATGTCTATTGGGTTCAATTACAGAAAAAAAGTATGTTTATTACTCCATCTTTACAAATTGGAAGACAAATGGAAGGTTACAGCGATATTAAAAATAAAATTATGAAAAGATATTAATTTAACAGGTATTTCTTTTCTTTTTAAATAATAATAATTCGTTTAATAATTATTTAAAAGATATTCACGATAAATAAATATAAATGATAAATAATATGTCCCAAATTTTAGAACCTTTCACCTTAACAGAACAATTCAACATTACCTATGCACTGAAACTATTACAAAGTAATATTATTGATGATGAAACTAAAGCATCATTAAAGAAGTATTTAAAGTATTCTAAGAATCAAAAAGTTGAAGTATTATACACTCCTCCCCCTGATGGTATAGGAAGACTATCTATTAGAGTTAATGATATTAAGTTAGATAAAGATGGTAATCCAAAGGATACTTGTCGTGCCCAATACAACATGTATAACAAAGTTAAAGCATCTTTATGCGATAAGTTTTATGTTGATCTTGATATTTGTAATTGTCATCCTACAATCTTATTACAAGTATTTCAAAATAACTCTTTGAATTGTCAAAGTTTAGAAAGATTCGTCAATAATAGAGATAAGATATTCTCAAATTTTCAGAATCAAGGTATTGAACGAGCTAGATGTAAAGAGTTATTTATGTGTGTCTTTTATGGTGGAAGTATTGGTAATTGGTGTTACAAAAATAATTATCCTGGAAATAAGATTCCTAAGTTGTTTTATGATCTTGAAAAGGAAATTATTGATGGAAGAAATGTATTACTTGAAGAAAATTATATGTCACAATATATCGCTAAAGCCAATGATAGAAAAGGCGAAGATGGTTTTAATATACAAGGGACAGCCTTATCTTATTTTATACAAACCATAGAATGTAAACTTTTGATGACAATGTATGACTGGTTAACGTCTCATAATTATTTAGTAGGAGCATTGATTCACGATGGACTACATTTACACAAATTATCAGATGATAAACAGTACAAAAAGATCATTAATGATTTACAAAAACATATATTTGATACAACTCAATTTGATATCGAATTGAAAATCAAACCATTTGAAGTTCCAAAAGAACTAGATGAAATAATTATCATTGAAAATGATGAAGAAGGTGGTATCATTATTTCTGATATGTTAAAAGATTCTTACATTGAATGTGATAATCGTGAATTTTACAAAAAAGACAATGTATGGATATCTGATGATAAATTAATCAAAAAGGAAATCAAAAAGTTTATTGGTTGTCAAAATATGTTTATACAAAATGGAGATGGTCTTCAACATTACAGCAAAATGACAAAAGGTCTTAATAATATATTCCCTTTTGTTACAGCAAGGAAAGATGAATATTTCATTGAAAAACTTTTTAACTCAAATTTGGGAAAGTTGTGTTATAACAATGGATACTGGGACTTTGCTGAAAAAAAGTTAAAAAAGTATGATAATAATTGTCATACATGTGTCAAAATAAATAAAGAATACAAACCTTCATCTGATGAGTTAAAACAAGAAGTTATGGAAAGAATATTTAATCCTATCTTCGCCAATGATACAGAAATGATGAATAGTTGGTTGAATACATTTAGTCGTGCACTTGCTGGTCATATTGAAGACAAAAACTGGGTTGTAAATATGGGCGAAAGGAACTGTGGTAAGTCGGTAATCGTAGGTATGTTAGAATGTGCATTCGGAGGATATGTCAGAACTACAAATGGAGAGAATTTTGTTTTTAAGAATACAATCGGTGAATCTAGTAAATCATTATCTTGGTTAGTACCTTTTGAATTTAAAAGAATTATTACAACTAATGAGATTACAAGGGATGGAGAGAATAAATACAAAATCAATGGGAATATCTTAAAAAAGTTGGCTTCAGGTGGCGATATGATGGAAGCACGTGTCAATCACAAAGATGAAATCAACTTTAAAATACAAGCCAGGCCATTCATCTTTTGTAATGATCTTCCTCCTATTGAGCCCAGTGATGCGAAAGAAACATCATACATATACAACTTTCCTAGTAAATTTGTTGATCCTAATGATACAAGATTAGGTCAAACTATCTTGGATGATAATAAAAATGTGTTATGTAGTTTTCAAAAAAAGGATGATAATATCAAACAATGGTCTAGGCAACCTGAAGTTATACAAGCCTTTACAGATATAATTTTTGATCATTATGATGATATGTTACCATTGCCTAAGAGGATCGCCGATGATTGTAAAGACTTTAGTGATACAGGCAATGAGTATCAGGTATTGGATGATCTCTTTAGTTATGTCGGCGATACTATGTCTGAATGGGATGGAAATGAATATATTGAAAAAGCAGTTACATTAGAACATTATGAAACAGCAAAAAGGATAAAATACATTATTGAGAAAAAACAAATCAACATGTCAGCACAAAAATACAATAAATACTTTACTACTAAAAAATGTCTTCGCACAGTTAAAAAGGTTGATGGAAAGGCAACAAAAGTCGTAGAAGGCATTCATTATATCGGCCAAGAGTAAAGGTTATCAAAGTTATCAAAATGGTTACAAAAACCCAAATTTGGCCTCGCACGAAAACATTTTCCATAACGAACATTTTATACAAGGAATAGATGATATATCCTATATATATAGTTTATATATATTTTTAGTAACTTTGGTAACAAAAATATATATATATAGTATATATATATATATTTATCCTTGTATCATATAGATAAGAGACGTAAAAAATTGAGTTATCAAAAAATTAATATTTAGACTTTTTTTTGGTAGTAGTTACCTTCTTTTTTGTAACCTTGGGCTTCTTGGACTGGTATCCTTGGAAGACATCCTTTGCTCTTACTTTTTTCTCTTCTTCTTGTCTTTCATCAAGATTGAAACATCTTTCATTGTCATACATACATGATTTCATTTTTTTCGGCATTTTAATTTATTATAAATTTAGTAAATATTTTTTTTATGTAAAACTAATTATAAAATATGTCGCTAGTGATATTGTCGAATACTAAATTTGAAAGTGTTAATAATGTCGATGTAATCCCACGAGGATTAGATCGTGCCTTTTCATTTACAAACAATTTACAGACACCTCTTGTAATTCCTAAAGATTCTCAAGTTGCTCTTCAAAGTTTAAAAATGAATAAAGACGGATTGTTTTCTGTTGGACGATTTAATTCAACCATGTATCAATATATCGGAAAGAAGTTAACTGAAAGTTTTACATATGATGAAAGTCCTCGTCATCCTGCCCTTATAAGGGTAGATCCGTATGGCCAGTATAATACTGATGATTATGTAGAGAATGCTTTGAAACCTAATATGGAAACTGGTATTTATCATCCTGATTTACAAGGTCAAACTAATGCTTCAGTAAAAAGAAGTTCGGGAACTACTTTTGAAGGATTTAATTTAACTTATGATAAACTAGGTTCAGCATCAGGAGTAAATAACAGACCTGATGAAGATAGTAATCCAACAAATGAGGCAAATTTTGTAAAAGGGACATTAGATTCAGAAGGATGGGAATATACAGCAACTAATCATAGATTCCATAAAAGATCAGGTAATGGATCAACTAATCCTAGAGCATTTGCTCAGATATCATCAGCACCTTTAAGTTGTTGTCTTGGTAACTTTCAAGTTCATTTTAGTGATGCTGCTAATTGGAGTATAGGACTTTCTAGATATTGTCATCCACAAGCAATACATATAGCCCCTGATAGAACGAAAGTATTTAGATATTTTGAATCACCTCCTTATTGGAAAAAGAATGGATTAGGATTTTATGATTATGTTGCTTCTAGTGAAAAGAATGTTGTAAGTGAGAAATATGAACTTCGTTTATATCATACAGTTGTAAAAGATACAGGATCAGAGGTATTTTTAGAATATAAAGAAGTAGATTATTGGAATGCTTCAAATGCCCCTCATTCGGGAGGTCCGTATAATTTAACTGACAATGCTTCAAGTTTTAATAGAATCACATTTACATTAGATGGCGAGGCAGTAGATGTAACAATGACTAAAGGAGGTGCAGCTAATCGAACAAAGATATGTAGTCCATCATATCAAGTAGGTAGTGCTAAATCAACATACTTCAAACCTATATGTCAATCTAATACTTATTTGTATGGTAAAATGGAGATTAAACCAACAGAAGCAAGTGATAGACAAGGTGATTATCTTACAATTAATGAATATGATGCTCGTATTATAACTGGATTTAATTATGATGGATATGATACAAGTAAATCAAATGCTCTTCCATTAAATCAAAGATTAACTAATCACGATTGGTATGCTACACTTTTAAATTTACAACGATCAAAATATTTAAAAGATGTAGATACAAGAATCTATAATGATATGGCAGCAGCAGATCATTCATTTGTAAGGACATCAGGAGGTAAGATCGCATATGATGTAATTCCGATTGTAAGTGAAAGTCAAAGATACAGACCAACACTTGGAGCAAACATGTCAGAAGTTTTAGGATTTACAGGATATACAACTATTGAACAACCATCATCAACAAATGGATCAGCAGTAACATTCTCAAGCACGACAATCCCTAAATTAATCTCTAATGAATCAGTATTTGTAAGATTAAACAATTTAACACAATTATCAACAAATGGAGCAACTGGTAATCAAAGTAAGATTATTTATCATTGTCCAAGATTTGATAATGCTGGTAATGAAACTGGTGGTCTTTTCTTTGAAGCAGCAGAAAAAACATATATCGATATTAATAATCCTGGTGATATTCAAGTAGGTGATTTCTCAATTGACATTGTAGGTAAGGATGAGAAATTTGTTAAATCAGTGGTAGGATCAACAATAGTTGTATTACATATAAGACAAAAACCTAAACATTTAATTAAATGATCATTTATAGAAAGTTTTAGAAAAATAATAAAATATTTTATAGAAATATAAACAAAATATGGAAAAATTACCTCAAGTTGTAAGTGACCCTGAAATGATTATTGTGAGCGATGATGAAAATGTAAGTGATGAAGAAGTATGTCCTGTCGAACCAACACCTCGGGAAAATTTGAATACCGATGATGTATTTAGTAAGTCAAGTAAAAAAAAGATAGTTGAAGAAGGAGTTCCTGTAGTGCAAAAAGTCAAAACAGAAACCAAAAAAGGAAAAACAAGAAAACCATTATCAGAAGAACATAAAGCAAAACTCGCTGAAGCACGTAAAAAGGCATTAGAAACAAGAAGGGCAAATGCTGCTGAAAAGAAAGCACTTAAAGAACTTGAAGAAAAGGCAACTGAAAAGTCTAAAGCAAAGAAAAAGAAAGAGTTAGAGGATATAGTAAATGAAGTTCCTCCCGAACCTGTAAAGCCAGTTGAAGTAAAGGCAGAAGTAGATCCTGAAATTATACAAAGGGCTATAGATGAAGCATTGGCTAAGAATGAAATGATGAGACAAAAAAGAAAAGCAGAGAAAAAAGCAAAGATAGATGAAGAAGTTAGAAGGAAGAAAGCAGAAGAAGAGATTAAACAGATGGTTTATCCTCCAAGTAAAATTTACTATGGAGATAAAGGATTCTATTCAAAACATATTTTTAATACTCATTAAATAATTTTTTTATAATGTATAATATATAAATATGGAATATCCAAAAATATTACCAATACAAGAAGAAAATAATGGAATCGCAAAACCACATCATCAAAATTTGCCTGAAGTAGGAGTTGGAGTAAAAGGTGCTGGTAAATGTCTGCTAATGATAAGTCCGAGACAAACTGGTAAATCAACGATCATTAGTAATCTCTTTTTGAATGATAATCTTTACGGTCAAGAGTTTTTTCCAGGTGGAGTGGTTGTAATATCACCAACAATCAATATGGATAGTAGTTCAAGGTTTATGAAAAAAAGATTTGAATGTTATGATCAATATTCACCAACGTTAATATCAGATATATTACGGAGGCAAGAAGCCAAAGGTGATGAAGATCCTACAAAAGAGATCGCAATGGTATTGGATGATTGTGTTGGTATTCTTGATAAACATGTAGCAAATTTAGTAACGAGATCAAGACATTATGGTATTAAGTTATTAGTAATATCAGTTCAGAAGTTTAGAGGAGCATTAGATCCGATCATTCGAGCAAATGCTACTGATGTAATTGTAGGATCACCATTTCCCAATATGAAAGAATTAACAGCAATATCAGAAGAGTATGGTGATTTATTTAATGGTCCTAAAGAATGGATGAAGTTGTATAAGAAAGCAACACCAAAGAAATATGATTTTGCTTATATGAAGTTAAATAATCCTCCTGAAATGTATAAAAACTTTGAAAAGGTCATTGGAACAGGAGGTATGATAAAAAATGAAGAAGATATTATTGAAGAAGATTCCCAAGGACAAAATAAAAATGTTGATGATAATAAATAATGTATTATTATCATTTATTTAGATTTCATATTGTAAATCAAATACATTTAATGAATCGTAAAAATTTAGATTGGAGCTGGAAAGAAGTATTAGAATCACGAAGAAGGTTAAGAGTATTAAATCAAATAAAATAAAAAATATTATTGAGAATTAATTTGTAAATATAAATATAAACAAGATGGACTTTTACAATATGAGTAGTGCTATCTCTAATGGAGAAATGTCAACACGAGCGAGTGAAAGTGTTAATGATGCTATTAGACTTAAAAATAAAAATGCGATTTTAACAGCACAGAATGCTGAAAAAACGGATAAAGAAACGGGAATAATGGGAGGTATTAAAGATGCTATTACTGAAGGATCTGCTCAGGCAAATTTAAGTCAGAAAGTAGCAGCATATAAAGATAGTATTAAAGGTCCTTCAGGGACTGCTGGATGGAATGAAGTTGCAGTAACACAAGATGATTTTAAAGGTAAACCAGCATTACCAGGTGAAGAAACTCTTGAAGGTGCTGAAAGACCATCAGCAGCCATTAAAACAAGTGAAGGCACATTAGATGAAGGTAGTGATGTATTAAAAAGAGGCAATCAATTTGCTGGAGCATTGGAAGAAGGTGAAAGTTTAGGATCAAAGGTTGCTAGTGGAACATTAAAGGGAGTTGGTATTGCTGGAGGTCTTGCGAGTGCTGGATTAGATATCGCTCAAGATTTTAAAGGTGGTAAATTTCACGTTGCTGGAGACAACTGGGAAGAGAAAGTCGCAAATATTGGAACTATTGGAGGAGCAGCATTAGATATGGTAGGATTGATTCCTGGATTACAATTTGCTGGAGTATTGGGAGCAGGTATTCAAGCAGCCTCGGGAGTATTAGATGCTGCTGGTGAAGCAGTATCAACAGCAAAAAAGATCGCAACAGATGACAAACCTCCTCCAGCACAGCAATTGGTAGGACAACAGACACTCGCAGGTCAAGTGACAAGTCAAAGAGTATCGTAAAAGTTTTTAAAATATTTTTTTTTATTTTTTTTTTATGTAATCCATTTCATAAACATAATGGAAAATACTGGTTTTTTCGTGGCGAACAATAAGATTCCTGTAGATGAAAAGTATACGGCAATCCCATCTCAAAATGGTCTTTCATACACTTCTCAGAAATTAATTGAGTTTTACATTCCTCCGAATGTTGAAAATTTTAATCCAAGGAAATCATATTTCCAATTTGATCTTGAATTAAAGCAGCCTACTAATGCTTCTGAAACTCGTCTTCAATTAGATGAATTAATTGGAGGTCAAGTATTGATTGATACGATTCGTATTCACTCTGGCGACAAGACTGAATTACTAGAAGAAATAAGACATTATCCAGTCCATGTTGGAGTTAAGTATGCTTATGATACTTCTCCAACTCTTGAAAATCTAAGAGCAATTAATGAAGGTGCTGGAGCATTAGTACCTGATACTCGTGGAACTACTGGAACTACTCAATCACTATTAACTAATCATAAATACTCTCCATACTATAAACGAGTAACGGCAGATCCTGAAGCAACTAAATTTACAAATACTGATAGATACATTAAATGTAAGTTAAAGCTTCCTTTACATACTGGTATTTTCCAAAATGATAAAGTATTCCCTAATGCTTTGACAAATGGTTTATTTGTAACTATCCTTACGGCTGAAGACAAAAAGGTTTTCCGTCAGTTAGATAGTGTATCACGTGAAAGACGTCTTGAACTCAATCCAGTATTCCATTCTACGAATGGATCAACTGTTAGTCCTGCTGATTGGACTAGTGGAGCAACTCGAGATACATTTTTTGTCAAACACAATAACAATAACTGGGAAGTTGCTAATTTCCCTTTTGTAGTTGGTGAAGAGTTTGGTGTGACTGCTGATTATTCAACTGAAGTTACATGGTCTGCGAAACCAGTTATTAAGCAGATTGAGACTTCGGGAACTGGAGCAAATAAGTATATTAAGATTACTCTTACTGCGAGTGTATCGCCTGGAACAACTTTAACGAATGCTGGAAACTTCTTTATGTATTCTACAAGTGTAACCAGTGCTACGACTTATCGTCCAACATATGAGATGAGTAAGTGTGAATTAGTAATTAATGAAGTAGATCTTGGAAAACAAGCACAAGCAGAAGTGATGTCGGATATGGCGATGGGTAAGATGATGGTTTATGATTTCCTTTCGACTCAAGTATACAATTACTCTCAACTGAAGGGAGATCGTGTTGCTAATATTGGTATTCCAGCAAATCATCAAAGGGCTAAGTCTATTATATGTGTCCCTACTGATAGCAGTGTATACACGAATCAGCAGCAAATTTCGGGAAGTGGAACTTATTTGATTACAACTGGAGGATTTGATACAAGACTTTTCTCTTCTCAGAGTGGTCTTGCTGGTATTAGTGATAGACTCACTGAATACTTCTTTTTCTATGATGGGAAGAACCAGCCTTCGTTGAATGTCAAGACTGAAAAGATTTCAAGTAAAACATCAGTAGATGCGATACCAGTTCTTGAATTGGATAAAGCACTCGTCCAAGCCGATATTATGCCTCTTTCAATGAGACGATTTAATGAAAACTTCTGTATTGGAAGAGCATTATCTCTCAATAAGGGAGCATATGATATGAGGGATAAGGATTGCCGTCTCAATGTATATTATCAAGATTCTGCTAATGCTCCTAGTAAAGATAAATTATGGTGTAATTTCGTTCATCACATTCGTAGAATTAATATCAGAGCAAACTCTGTTCAAGTTGAAGTTTAAATACTTAAAAAATTATCATTGATAAAGAATAGGAATGACAAAAGCATTAACTCAAGAACAAAAAGAAGAAAATCTGAAAAAACAAAAAAAAAGAACATATCAGAGATTATATTCTAGAATGTATAGAGCAAGAAATTTGGAATATATAAGAGACTATCAGAAACAATGGGAAAGGGATAATAGATCAGTATCTGCACGTAGAAGGGGAGTATCAAAGAAAAAGGGAGTAGTTAATTTTGAAGTGAAACATGCTGAAGAAGGAAAGCCATTTATTGTAACATTTGATTAATATTTTTTAAAATTTGTTTTATCATATTATTATATTCAAGTATAATAAAAATGTCTATCATATACAATGAGATTCAACCGAGCAACATTAATTCTACTCAAAAGATTTCCTACAAGAATGGTAATCCAATTGTAAACTTTTTGATTGGTTCCCAGCCTCACTTACTGGATGCGAGTTCTGTTCGTATTAGTGGAGATATTAGTTTTTATACCGATGCTGCTAAGACCAAACCTACAACTGCCGATCAGTTAGGTATTGATGAGAAACTTGCTATTTACTCTATTATTGAGAAGCTAACTATTACTTCTCAGAGATCAAGACAGGTAATAGAGACTATTAATCACTATGGTCGTTTCCTAGCATCATATTTTCCATATGTAAGTTCTAAAGCAGATAAATTTACTCACCTAGGTGAATTATCGGGAACATTACCAAATTATGAAACTCAAAAACGATCATTGGTTGATTTTCCAGCCCAAACCCATGGTTCAAGATTTTGTATGAATATTCCAACTGGATTACTTACTGGAGGTAACTATATTCCACTTGATTCGAACTCTCTTGGAGGTCTTGAAATCTCTTTGAACCTCGCACCTGATGCTCAGGTATTGTATGCTGTTGATGGAACGACTACTGGTCTTACGGAAGCATTTTATGAATTAGAAAATCTAAGACTTCATTGTGAATTAATTGTTCCTGATTCTGCTGATGCTATTCCTCCTCAAGGACAACTTACGTACAATGCGATTACTTCGTATTTCAATGTAATCAACTCTGCTAATGCTGTAGTTAATTTCAATCTTGGAACATCAAGGACACTAGGTGTCTTTATGAATATGTGTCCTACAAAGTATTTAAATAAT
>Ga0208547_1000840_pt1 | contig 17423 bp, 16 predicted proteins | sample DEB08_DNA_5_FD_185501 | JGI IMG/M metagenome (GOLD analysis project Ga0208547, IMG submission 185501) | Aqueous microbial communities from the Delaware River and Bay under freshwater to marine salinity gradient to study organic matter... | ecosystem: Environmental > Aquatic > Marine > Coastal ...
CAATCCTTTCTTCGATTGAAGGTAAATCTAGGCCTACACCTGTTCCTCTAGGATACCTAATTGCACATGGCTTATCGTTAATATCAACAGATGTATTAATCATTTTTACTAACTCAACCTCATCACTTGCAGCCATTACAATAAAATTAGGTAGAGTTGATAGATATGTAATATCAAATGAACCAGCATGTGTAGAGCCATCTGCGCCAACTAAACCTGCTCTATCTATCGCAAATCTTACTGGTAAACTTTGAATAGCTACATCATGTACTACTTGATCGTAAGCTCTTTGAAGAAAAGTGGAATAAATTGCAGCATAAGGTTTATAACCTTCTGTTGCCAGACCAGCCGCAAAAGTCACAGCATGTTGTTCTGCTATACCAACATCAAACATTCTTTTAGGAAATTCTTTTCCAAAAATATCCATACCTGTACCACCTGGCATTGCTGCTGTAATCCCCACAATTTTACTATCTTTTTGAGCATGCTTAACTAACGTATTGGCAAACACTTTTGTATAAGCTGGAAGATTGCTTCCACTTTTAACTTGTTCACCTGTCTTCACATTAAATTTTGAAACACCATGGTAATGGTCAGATGCTTTTTCTGCATACGAGTAGCCTTTTCCTTTTTGTGTTTTAATATGAATCATGATTGGACCATCATGTTTAGAGTCCCTTGCATTTTTAAGAATTGGAACAAGACTAGTAAGATCGTGACCATCAATTGGGCCAGCGTAATAAAAACCTAATGAGTTAAATAATGTTCCTCCCGTAACTGCTGACCTTAGAAAATCTTCAGCTTTACCCGCTTTTGCACTAAATCGTTTTGAAAACGAGGACATTATCAATTTAATGGTTTCCCTTAAACTAAAATAAATTTTTCCAGTAAATAACTTTGCAAGATAAGTTCTCATGGCACCTACTGGTTTTGCAATTGACATATCGTTATCATTCAAAATAACAATCATTTTAGTTTTTGATGCTCCGGCATTATTCATTGCCTCATAAGCCATTCCGGCACTTATTGCTCCATCTCCAATTACAGCAACTACATTGGATGATTTGTTTGCTAATTTATTTGCTTCTGCAATTCCTAATGCTGAAGATATAGAAGTTGAGCTATGAGCTGCACCAAAAGGATCATATTCACTTTCAGACCTTTTTGTAAACCCTGACAAACCATTGCCTTGTCTTAAAGATCTAATCTTATTTTTTCTTCCAGTTAAAATTTTGTGGGGATAAGATTGATGTCCCACATCCCAAATCAATTTATCATTAGGAGTATCAAAAACATAATGAAGAGCAACCGTAAGCTCTACTACACCTAAACCTGCACCTAAATGTCCACCAGTTTCTGACACTGCATCAATCATTTCTTCCCTAACTTCATCAGAAACTTTTTGCAAATCATGTTCTGATAGTTTTCTTAAGTCAGATGGAAAATTTATATCATTTAAAAATTTATAATTTTTCATTACTTGTCTCTGTGTAAAATATAATTCAATGTTTCTCTTATATTTTTAGAATTTTGACCGTATTGTTTTAAATTCTTATTTATTTTTAAGATAATTCTATCACAATATTTAACTGCATTAATATAACCTAGCAAACTTATTAATGTAGCTTTACCTTTTTTTTGGTCTTTTCCTGTTTTTTTTCCAGCTATTTTTGAACTACCTCTAAAATCAATTAAATCATCAGCGATTTGAAATAATAAACCTATTTCAGAGCCAATATTTTCAAAAAATTTAATTTCCTTACTATTTTTTCTCTTAATTATTGCAGGTGCAGCACTACAAAAACTAAATAATTTTCCTGTTTTTTTTATTTCCATTTCTATAATCTTATTTTGAGATATTCTTTTTTTTTCATAACTAAGATCTAAGTACTGACCACCGGCTATCCCTAGATGACCTGAACATTCAGATAATTTTTTAATTAAATCAATCTTAATTTTTTCACTTATTTTTAAAGAAGGACTTGCTAAAATTTCAAATGCCATTGTAAGTAATGAATTTCCAGCAAGGACCGCTGTGGATTCTCCAAACTTAATGTGTGTAGATGGCTTTCCTCTTCTAATTTTATCATTATCCATACATGGTAAATCATCATGAATAAGAGAATAAGCATGAATACATTCTACGGCAGCCCCAATAGAAATTAATGTTCTATAATCTATTGATAGTAGAGAGCCAAATTAATGTTCTATAATCTATTGATAGTAGTGAGCCAATATCCACTAATATTTTAGATCGAATTTTTTTTCCACCAGGAAATAAACCATACCTCATTGCAGGAATTAATTTAGAATTGTTTTGTCTTTTGATAAATTTATTCAAAAAAAAGTTTGTGTCTTTAGCAATTCTATCAAGTTCATTCTTCATTTTTTTTTAATAATCTCTTTAACTTTTTTATTAGTTTCTTCACCTATAGATCTAAAGCTTTTATTAAATTTTTTTTCAATAATATTGTTTAACTTCAATAATTTTTGATAACTTTCTACAGAATTATTTAGATCTTTTTCATTTTCTAAAGACTCTATTATTTGATTTGCTTGATCTGTTAGATCTTCTAGAGTGCTTTCATTATTATCGGGTAGTAAATTTTTATCTTTCATATAATAATAATTATTAATACATGAAATCTATTCAATCAAATATCAAAAAAGCTAAAAAATATTTAGATAAAAATCATTGTATAGCTGTTCCCACCGAAACGGTATATGGATTAGCTGGTAATGCTTATTCAGATCAGTCTGCTAAAAAAATTTTCAAGTTGAAAAAAAGACCCTTGAACAATCCTTTGATTGTTCATTATTATGATATTAATAAACTAAAGAATGATTGTGTTATTAATGATAACTTTATCAAATTACATAATAAGTTTTCTCCTGGCCCAATTACCTTCATCTTGAAATTAAAAAAAGGTTCTAAAATTTCTAAATTTGTAACTAATAAACAAAAAAGTCTTGCTGTTCGTTTTCCTAAACATCCTTTGTTTAGAAAACTACTTAAAAGTTTAAATTATCCATTGGCTGCTCCCAGTGCAAATATGTCAACTAGATTAAGCTCAGTTAAAGCTTCTGATGTGATTGAAGAGTTTGGGTCAAAAATTAAATATGTATTAGATGGAGGAAAATGCAAGATAGGATTGGAGTCTACAATTGTTAGTCTTTTAGATAAACCAACAGTACTTAGGTATGGAGGATTAGATATTTCAAAAATAAAAGATGTATTAAATAAAAAAGTTTTAGTTAAAACTACTTCAAAAAAAAAAATTGCACCTGGACAATTTCCTCTACATTACTCTCCTGGTATCCCATTAAGAATAAATGCCACAAAACCTAAAAAAGATGAAGCTTTTGTATTAATAAAAAAGAGAAAAACTAAATTTAAAAATTACTACTATTTAAGTAAAAAAAATGATCTTCAACAATCTGCTAAAAATCTATACACAATTTTAAGAAAAATTAAAAAAGATGGTTATAAAATGATTGCAGTTGAAAGAATTAGAAACAAAGGTATTGGCAAAACAATAAATGACCGATTAACTAGAGCCTCAAAATATTAAATGACTAATTCAATTGAAGTAATTAATTTATCTAAAAGTTATAAATCAAAACAAGCTGTAGATAATATTAACTTTAAAATTAATGAAAATGAAATAGTTGGTCTCTTAGGACCAAATGGATGTGGAAAAACAACTACAATTGGAATGATGCTTGGATTATTAAAGCCAACTAGTGGACAAGTTTTAATTAATGGAATGGATATTGAAAAAAACAAAATTTCTCTTCTTCATAAAATGAATTTTATTTCTCCATACATAGAATTACCAAAAAAACTTACTGTAAGGCAAAATTTAGTAGTCTATGGAAAATTATATAATGTGAATAATCTTAACGATCAAATTGACTACTTATCCAATAAGTTAAGATTAAATACACTGTTAGACAATATTACGGGAGAACTTTCTTCTGGACAAAAAAATAGAGTAAGTTTAGCAAAAGCATTAATTAATAATCCTACGGTACTTTTGCTTGATGAACCTACTGCATCTTTGGATCCTGAGACCGGAGATTTTGTTAGAACTTTTTTAGAAAATTATAAGAAAGAAAATAAAATATCAGTATTACTTGCCTCACATAATATGGATGAGGTTAAGAGATTGTGTAACACAGTTTTGATGATGAAAGGTGGCATAATTGTAGATAGAGGTACCCCTGATCATTTAATTACAAAACATGGAAGAAAAAATTTAGAGGAAGTTTTTTTAGAACTTGTGAGAGATAAAAATGAATTTAACTAGAATTTATGGTCTTTTTTTAAGACACTTTTATTTGATTACAAGATCATTTCCTAGAATTTTAGATTTGATTTATTGGCCATCTATTCAAATTACATTATGGGGTTTTATTTCAAATTTTTTTGCTGACCACAGCACCTATTATAATGGAGCTGTTGGTGTAATACTTTCTTGTGCAATTCTGTACGATTTCTTATTTAGAACTAGCATTGGATTTAATATGTTATTTTTAGAGGAAATTTGGAGCAGAAATTTTACCAACTTATTTATTGCTCCAATGAAAATCAGTGAAATTATTGTATCACTTGTTTTTACTGCTTTAATTAGAGCTTTAATCGGTTTGGTTCCAGCAATATTATTAACCTCCCCTCTGTTTGGAATTTCTTTATTAGATTTAGGCATACCTCTAGCATTTCTTTTTTTAAGTTTATATATTTTTGGAATTACCCTTGGTTTATTTGTTTCTGCGGGATTGCTGAGATTTGGTCCATCTTTTGAAAATATTGCGTGGTCGACCATGTTCTTGCTGGCACCGTTTGGATGTATTTATTACCCAGTTGAAACTTTACCAGGGATTTTTCAATTGATAGCTTATGCTCTTCCATTGGTTTATATTTTTGAAGAAACAAGAAATATTTTAGTTAATCAATCTGTTAATTATGAGAATATCATTCAGGCTCTTTATTTAAACTGTGCTTATCTAATTGCTGCAGTATCAGTATTTTACTACTCTTTTGATAAAGCTAGAGAGAAAGGAACTTTAATAAATATAGGCGAATAAATTGGCGCGCCTGCTAGGAGTCGAACCCAGAACCTCCTGATCCGAAGTCAGGCGCTCTATCCAGTTGAGCTACAAGCGCGTATAATATTAATATTACATTTTATGGAAAAAAACATTAATTTTATAGTTGAAGAAAATGAAAATAATCTGAGAGTTGATGTTTTAATCAACAAAAGAGAAGAGCTGATTAGCCGAACTAGAATTAAAAATTTAATTCTTAAAGAAAAACTAAAATTAAATGATGAAATTATTAAAAATCCCTCAAAAAAAGTTTTAACTGGTGACAAATTAAGTCTCAATATACCAGAGCCTCAGGAAGCTTCGTTAAAACCCTATGATTTTAAACTAGATATAGTTCATGAAGATAATGATCTCTTAGTAATTAACAAACCAGCTGGAATTATTATGCACCCAGGTGCTGGAAACTATGACAAAACAATTGTCAATGCTTTGATGCATTATGATAAAAATTCACTTTCAACTATCGGAGATGAACTTAGGCCTGGGATTGTCCACAGAATTGATAAAAATACCTCAGGTTTAATTGTAATTGCAAAAAATAATGAAACACATGAAAACTTATCAAAACAATTTAGCGATCATACAATCACAAGAATTTATCAGCTTTTAATTTGGGGTAAACTAAGACCTTCTTCAGGTAGAATTGATACCTTCATAACTCGAAGCTCCAAGAACAGACAGTTGATGGAAGTTAGTCGATCTAAAGGTAAGCAAGCAATTACAAATTATAAGACTATCGAAATTTTTGAAAACGATAAAACTCCAACATTAAGTCTAGTTGAGTGTAAATTAGAAACAGGAAGAACTCATCAAATTCGTGTTCATATGACTTATATGGGAAATAGTATTGTTGGAGATGATAAATATAAAAAGAAATACAAAAAGTTAAAAAATATTGATTTTGGAATAGAAAGCTCAATTTCAGAATTAGATAGACAATTTTTGCATGCAAAAACTCTAGGTTTTATTCATCCTAAAACTAATGAAGAAATGATTTTTTCCTCAATTTTGCCACAAGAACTTAATAATTTATTAAAAATGCTTAGAAATACTGGCTAATAAATCATTGAAAATCTAATATAGTTAATTAAATAAACACAACCATGAACGCAACTTTTAATAGCAATGTTCCAGCTCTTTCAAATGAAGGAGGTCTGTCCGCATATTTAGAACAAATAAAAAAATTTCCGATGTTAGCGGCAGAAGAAGAATACATGTTAGCAAAAAATTGGAAAACTACTGGAAATATCAAAGCTGCTGAAAAACTAGTGACTAGCCATTTGAGACTAGTTGCTAAAATTGCAATGGGCTACAAAGGATATGGGCTTCCTGTAAATGAAATGATTTCCGAAGGTAATGTTGGACTTATGCAAGCAGTCAAAAAATTTGAACCTGAAAAAGGTTTTAGGTTAGCAACTTATGCTATGTGGTGGATCAAAGCATCTATTCAAGAATACATACTAAGATCTTGGAGCTTAGTTAAAATAGGAACTACTACAGCCCAAAAGAAATTATTCTTTAATCTTAAAAAAATAAAAAATCAAATTGCCCCTCAAACTGAAGGTGATTTAAGAGACGAACACGTAAATGAAATAGCTAATAAATTAGATGTAAGTAAGGATGAAGTTGTTTCAATGAATAGAAGGCTTTCTGGTAAAGAGTTTTCATTAAACGCTCAAGTAGGAGAAGATGGAGATGAATGGCAAGATTGGTTAGTTGATAAAGAACTAGATCATGATTTAAAGTTTGCTCATCAAGAAGAAATGGAACAAAGAAAAGATTTATTAAAAAATTCAATTAAGGTATTAAATGAAAGAGAAAAAGAAATTTTATACTCTAGAAGACTTAATGATAATCCAACAACTTTAGAAGATTTAAGTAAAAAACATAAAATTAGTAGAGAAAGAGTTAGACAAATAGAAAATAAAGCGTTTGAGAAATTGCAAAAGCAAATGTTACTAATGGCAAAATCTAAAAATCTGCTACCAGCAAATTAAATATCAAAAGGATTTTCAACTAAAATAGTATCGTCTCTTTCAGGGCTAGTTGACACACTCGAAACTTTAGCACCTATAAACTCTTCCACTGCATAAATATATTTTTTTGCATTTTCAGGTAAAGCATCCATATCTTTAATTCCATTTGTTGATGTTTTCCATCCAGGAAAGATTTTATAAATTGGTTTGATTTTTAATTGATCTTCAACTGCTGCAGGTAAATAATCAATTTTTTTTCCATCAAGTTCATACTCAATACACATTTTTATTTCATCGAGTTCATCAAGAACATCAAGTTTAGTAAGTGCAATGCCATCAATACCAGAAATTTTTATCGTTTGTCTTACCAAAACACCATCAAACCAGCCACATCTTCTTTTTCTGCTAGTTACAGTGCCAAATTCTTTTCCACGCGTACCTAATAATTCTCCAACATCATCAGTTAATTCAGTTGGAAAAGGACCTTCTCCAACTCTAGTTGTGTAGGCTTTTGTAATTCCCAAAACATAATTAATTGAATTCGGACCACATCCTGTTCCTGTAGCAGCACTTGATGCAACTGTGTTAGAAGATGTTACATAGGGATAAGTACCATGATCCACATCTAATAATATTCCTTGAGCACCTTCAAATAAAATTTTCTTTTTTTGTTTTTTAAACTCATCAATTTTTAGCCAAACTGGCTGAGAAAACTTTAATATTTGTGGTGCAATTTTTAATAAGTCTGATTTTAACTGTTCTTTTTCAAAAATTTTTTTTCCAAGTCCTTTTCTTATTGCATTATGATGAACTAGAACAGATTCTAATCTTTGATCTAAATTTTTTTCAGATCTAAGATCCATTACTCTTATAGATCTTCTGCCGACTTTATCCTCATAGGCAGGACCAATTCCTCTTCTAGTCGTTCCAATTTTACCTTTACCTGCAGCATCTTCTCGAATTTCATCCATCTCTCTATGAAATGGTAAAATTAAGTTTGCTGCCTCAGAAATAATAAAATTATTGACGTTTACATCCACACCTTTTGATTTTATCTCTTCAATCTCCTCTAGTAATGCCCATGGGTCGACTACAACTCCATTTCCAATAATTGAGATTTTATTTTTTCTTACAATTCCAGATGGCAATAGTCTTAACTTATAAGTCACACCATCAATTACGAGTGTATGTCCCGCGTTATGACCTCCCTGAAATCTAATTACCACATCAGCTTGCTCTGAAAGCCAGTCTACAATTTTACCCTTTCCTTCATCTCCCCACTGGGATCCAACTACAACTATATTTTTCATTACCTGAATTTTCTTTCTATATTAATTGTATGAAGATGATTAATTGGGCCATGACCTTTACCATATTTAGGATTAGTTCTAATGCCAGAACTTACATATTTAATCCCAAGCTCACAAGATTTCTTTATAGGTTTTCCACATGATAGAAAAGTGGTGATTGCACTAGATAAGGTGCAACCTGTTCCATGAGTATTTTGAGTATTATATCTCTTACTATTAAAAATTTTAATATCAGATTTTGAAACAAATATATCCTGAACAGTGTTTGAGGGTAGGTGACCACCTTTAATTAATACATTATTTGCTCCAATTTCAATTAATTTGTAGGCAGCAAAAATCATATCCTCTTTACTTGTTATAATTGTATTAGTTAATATTTCAGCTTCAGGAATATTTGGCGTAATTAACGATGCCCTCATTATCAATTTCTTTTTTAATAACTTTATAGCCTTGTCATCTATTAATTTTGCTCCTCCTTTTGCAACCATTACTGGGTCAAGAACTATTTTATTTACTTTTATATTTTTAAGAGAATTGATGACTGCCTGAATTACTTTAGAAGAATGTAACATACCAATTTTAATTGCATCAGGTTTAATATCTTTAGCTGTAAATAAAATTTGATTTAAAATTTCTTTTGGTGGAATTGGGACAATTGATTTAACTCCTGTTGTATTTTGAGCAGTAATAGCTGTAATTGCAGTCATTGCATAAGATCCAAGAGCAGTAATAGTTTTAATATCAGCTTGAATACCGGCACCACCTGATGAGTCAGATCCTGCAATGATTAATACTTTAGAATTAGGACTCACTTTAATTTAGTTAAAATTATATTTAAACAATTCTCTAAAAGATTTCTATTTTCACTCTCGCCCATTACTCTTATTTTTGATTCAGTGCCTGATGCTCTTACTAATATTCTTCCATGGCCATTCATTAATTTTTCTGCTTTTTTAATTGATTTTTTTAATTCAAAGTTATTAATTATTGATTTATCTTTGACTAAGACATTCTCTAGAATTTGAGGTGTTTTTTTAAATTTGTTAAAGAAAGAACTAGCTCTCTCTCCTTTTCTTATTGCAAATAAAACTTCTAATGCCACCAATAACCCATCTCCTGTTGTTGCAAATTTACCCAAAATAATATGTCCAGATTGCTCACCACCTAAATTAAAATTATTTTTTTGCATTTGTTCTTTTACATATCTATCCCCAACATTTGCTCTAATAAATTTTATTTTATTTTTTTCAAAAAATTTTTCTAAACCATAATTAGACATTAAGGTTCCAATAACTCCACCCTTTAACATTTTTTTATTTTTCCATCTAGTGGCTATAGCTGCTATTATTTGATCTCCATCAATTATATTTCCAAATTCATCGCTCATTATAATTCTATCGGCATCACCATCTAGAGAAATGCCAAGATGGGCTTTATATTTTTTTACTGCTTGTTTAATTTTTTTTGGATATGTTGAACCACAATTTTTATTAATATTTATTCCATTTGGATTTACGCCAATTGTTATCACTTTTGCCCCTAAAGACTTAAGTAGTTCTGGTCCAGCTTTATAACCCGCACCATTTGCACAGTCGATTACAATTCTTAGTCCTCTTAAATTAAATTCTTTTGGAAAATTTTTTTTTAATATTTTTAAATATTCTTTTGTCCCATTTTCTAATCTTTTTACTCTACCTAATTTTTCAGGACTAGAGAGATTTTTAGAAATTTTTTTATCTATTAATTTTTCAATTTTTTTTTCAATTTTGTCAGACAACTTCATTCCATCTGGACCAAACAGTTTTAAGCCATTGTCATTATAAGGATTATGAGAAGCAGTTATCATAATGCCCATATTGGCTTTCATTGTTTTAGTTAACATTGCCAAACCATTTGTTGGCATAGGGCCAAATGTATAAACATGCATTCCTGCTGAAGCTAATCCTGAAACAAGTGCAGGCTCAAGTGTATAGCCAGATAATCTGGTATCTTTAGCAATAATTGCAGTTTGTTTTCTTTTTTTTTGAGATCTAAAATATGTTCCTGATGCTAATCCGAACTTAAAAAACATATCTCCGTTAATATGTTTGCTATTAATAGCTCCTCTTATTCCATCAGTTCCAAAATATTTTTTTGTCATTACTTTTTTACAATTTCTCTAAAAACTTTTATACCTTGAAGTATTTCATTTACATCATGAATTCTTAAAATTTGTATACCTTGCATCATTAGATAAATTGAAGATGCCATTGTTCCTCCAACTCTACTTTTACTGTCACTCTTTCCTGCTATTTCTTTAATAAATCTCTTTCTTGAATTACCAACAAGTATAGGAAAACCCAATGAATGAAAAATAGAAATTTTACTAATTAGATTGATATTATGTTTCAAAATTTTTCCAAAACCTATACCTGGATCAATGATAATATTATTATGTTTAATACCAATTTTTTTTAAATAATTAATTTTCTGCTCAAAAAAATCATATATATCTAATAATTCATTTTTATACCTGGGTTTATTCTGCATATTTTCAGGTGTTCCTTGTGAATGCTGTATAACAAAAGGTATCTTATATTTTTTTAGAACATTTATAGTCTCAGAGTCGTATTCAAATCCAGAAACATCATTAATAATTTTTACTCCGTATTTGATTCCTTTTTTCATAATTTCAGATTTTCTAGTATCTAATGAAATTGGAATTTTTTTTCCTATCAATTGAATTATTTTTTCTATTCTTTTCCATTCTATTTTATTATCTACTGATTTTGATCCTGGACGCGTAGACTCCCCACCTATATCAATAATATTTGCTCCTAGACTAAACATCTCTAAAGCATGTTTTAAACCTTTCTTAGTTGTATTAAAATTTCCTCCATCAGAAAAACTATCTGGAGTGAGGTTCAATACCCCCATTATATTTGGAATCTGTAAAAAATTTAAATTTGAAAAATTTTTTTTTTTTGATCTTATTTTTTTTAAATCTAGTCTGATTAATTCTTTTAATGATTTTGAAAGACCATTAATCTTGTTTATAGAAATTTTTTTTTTTGAAGTTCTTGATATTATTTCGATGTGATCAAATGAAATGTTTTTATTGCCATTTAGAGGTATTGCTTTGTTGCTATTAACTAGCAATCTTGATTCATGTCCATAGTAGAAATTACACACCCTAGTGTAATATCTTCTCATTTATTTTTTAATGAACTATTTTTGGTTTTAAACCCATGGCACCAAGAGCTGAGCTTTGATCTTCATTTTCTTCTGGTTTTTCAACCACTTTATCTTTTGGATATATATTTTTATTAATTATATTCTCTATTTCTTCACCTGTTAATGTCTCATAAGTTATAAGTGCTTTAGCAATTTTATGTAGGTCATCAATTTTTTCAGTTAATATTTTGGTGGCTTGATTATAACCTTCATCAACCAGCTTTCTAATTTCTTTATCTATTTTTTGAGCCACTTCTTCTGAAACAGATTGTGTTTGAGTCACTGATCTTCCTAAAAATACCTCTTCTTGGTTTTCACCATATTCAATTGGTCCCATTTCTTCACTCATTCCATATTTTGTAACCATAGCTCTAGCAAGTTGTGTGGCTTGATTGATATCTGAACCACTACCACCTCCTGCTCCAGTAGAAATATTGTCTTTTCCAAAAATTAATTCTTCTGCAACTCTACCTCCAAAGCACACAGCCATTCTAGCTTTTAAGTATTTTATCGAGTATCCATGCTTATCTCTTTCAGGTAAATTCATAACCATTCCCAAAGCTCTACCCCTTGGAATAATAGTTGCTTTATGGATTGGATCATAGCTTGGCATATTAAATGAAACTAAAGCATGTCCTCCTTCATGATAAGCTGTTAATTTCTTTTCATCTTCCGTCATTACCATTGAACGTCTCTCAGATCCCATCATTACTTTGTCTTTAGCTTCTTCAAATTCAACTAAAGTCACAATTCTTTTATTTTTTCTTGCAGCCAGCAAAGCCGACTCATTAACTAGATTAGCTAAATCAGCGCCTGAAAATCCAGGTGTCCCTCTTGCTATAGTTCGTAAATTAACATCTGGTGCCATTTTAATTTTTTTAACATGAACTTTTAAGATTTTTTCTCTTCCTATAATATCTGGATTTGAAACGACTACTTGTCTATCAAATCTACCAGGTCTTAATAAAGCTGGGTCAAGTACGTCTGGTCTGTTAGTGGCTGCAATAATAATAACACCTTCGTTAGTATCAAATCCATCCATTTCAACTAACAACTGGTTTAAAGTTTGCTCTCGTTCATCATTTCCTCCACCTAGACCCGCACCCCTGCTACGACCTACTGCATCTATTTCATCAATAAAAATTATACATGGCGAATTTTTTTTACCTTGTTCAAACATATCTCTAACTCTTGAAGCACCAACTCCAACGAACATTTCCACAAAATCTGAACCTGAAATAGTAAAAAATGGAACACCAGCTTCTCCTGCTATTGCTCTAGCTAATAATGTTTTACCTGTTCCAGGAGGCCCAACTAATAAAGCTCCTCGAGGAATTTTTCCACCTAGCCTACTAAACTTTTTTGGATCTTTCAAAAATTCTACAATCTCTTCTACTTCCTCTTTTGCTTCTTCGACACCTGCCACATCATTAAATGTAACTTTTCCTTTAAGCTCATTCATCATTTTAGCTTTAGATTTTCCAAATCCCATAGCTCCACCTTTGCCACCTTGCATTTGTCTCATAAAGAAAATCCAAACAGCTATTAGTAGCAACATTGGAAACCAAGATAAAAGAACTCCAAACAATGAAGGCATTTTTTCTTCTAGAGGCGAAGCAGAGATACTTACTCCTTTATCTGATAATTTTTCAATTAAATTTGGATCATTGGGTGAGTAAGTTGAAAACGAATTACCATTTGAAAATACACCTTTAATATTGTTTCCTTGAATCTCAACTTTTAAAACTTCTCCGTTTTCAACAGAGGTTAAAAATTCAGAAAAAATTATTTGATTGCCACCTCTAATATTTGATTGAGGATTTTTAAACATATTATAAAGACCAATAGTCAGGAAAACAATTATTCCCCACATTGCTAAATTCTTTAAATTCATAGTGTTAAGATAATAATTATTGTGAGTTAAACAAGTGACAAAATATCATTAATTAAATGAATTTTTATTACTCTTTAGACAAAATTACGGTTTCATTAACCTTTTTAATAATGCAGCCTCCTAGAGTAACTTTAAAGGAAAATTTAGTGTTAATTAAGTCGATAACTTTATCAATTTTTTTTCCTCTGACAGCATAATATTTTTTACCTACAATTTTAATTACCTCGGTTAAAGATCTAAATACAACTTCATTTGACTGAGAGAAAAAATTTTTTTTTAGAATAATATCATTTTTTTTACTTAAAATTGTTACATTATCTTCTAAATTTTTTTTGGTGTAAAACTCTATATTCTCATTTGCAAATTTTAGATTTTTAATTGTTAAAAAAAACTTTTTTCTATCAAATCCTTCTGAACTTAATTGTTCTAAAAAATTTCTTACTTTAACTCTTTTAAAACTATCATCTTCATTTGAGGGGTCTTTAATATATGATCCAAATATAAAATTACTTATATATATCAAATCCTTTTTATCTATTTTAATTAAAGGTCTAATCAAATTGATCTGATTTTTATGTGTCTCTTTATCTAATGAAATTAATCCCTTGAGACCACTACCTCTCAAAATTCTTATAAAAAAATTTTCAAATAAATCATCTAAATGATGACCAAGTAAAATATTTTGTATTTTATACTTTTTTGCAGCATCAGTTAATAGCTTGTATCTTTTTTCTCTAGCAATCGATTGTATATTTTTTTTAGGTTTTACACCCTTCCAGGTTAAAATATTTAATTTTATTGAAAAGTTTTTTAATTTTTTTTGAACAGATTTAGCTTCTAAAGTAGAGTTTTTTCTCAACTTATGGTCGACTATAAAATATTTAATATTTACAGATTTTTTAATTGAATAAATTTTTGCTAAAAAAGATAAGGCAAGACTATCTGGACCACCTGAAACAGCTACTACATAATTTTTTTTAACAGGTAAGTTGCTTTCAAATTTTTTGTAAATTTGAAGAGTTTGACTATCTTTTAATTTATCTAATAAAAACTTATGAGTCTTCTTTGATACATTCAAATTTTTTAGACTCATATTTTGCTTTTTGAATTACTGATTGATTAGCTTTAGGATATTGTAACTCTACTCCGTTTATCATTTTACATCCTTGATCTTTTTCTCCAATTTGAACCATTGATACACCAAGCTTCAATAAATTTATAGGCGCCTTAGTGCCTTTTGGATATTTTTGATAACCTTCTAAATAAGCTGATGCAGCATCAGTATAAAGTTGTCTTATTCTAAAAGTTTCCGCGTACCAGTACTGAGCACTGCCAGCTAATTCGTGTTCAGTATTAGAAAGTACGAATTCTCTAAATGCCCTTTCGGCTGTACTGTAGTCACCAACCTTTAAAAAACTTGTAGCAAATTCATACTGTTTTTCTGGTGATAAATCTTGTGGTAATATTTTTTCCTCAGCTTGAAAAGTTTCTGTCACAACAGTTGCAGTAGTATCTACTGATTGAATTTGTTGTGATGTTTCGGACGTCTCAGTATCTTTATAGGAAATTGTACCAAGATCTTGCGGTTGCGAACTTCCTGGTAATATTTCACTTTTTGTTACATCTGTTTTTGGCTTAGAGGACAATTGTATTGTGCTCTCACCAGAACTTATCGAAGACTCTATATCTTGAAATCTTATCTGATTATCAGCCTGAATTTTTGACAATCTATTTGATAACTTATCGAGCTTAAAATTAATTTCTTCAAATTTATTAGTTAATTGTCGAAATTGATCTTCAACTTCAGATAATTTTAATAAATGCCGTGTTAGTACATCTTCTGAATTATTATCGAGCTCAATATTTGATTGTTCATTTGATGAAGTATTGATTTCAATTGAGCCAGAATAAACTGCTCTTTCAAGAGTTTTAAGATCATTCTTAATAATTTCTAAAGTTTCATAGATATTATGATTATCTGAAAAAGAATTTTGTAAAAAACTTAAATTAAATAAAACTATGAATATTAATTTTAATGTAAATCTCATTAATGTTTAGATTTATGGTTATAAAAATGGCAAAAAAAAGACCCTAAAACTTTTACACTTTAGGGTCTTTAAATTTAATTCTTTAATTTGCTTTAACAGTTACAGATCTTCTATTTTTTGACCAAGCTAAAGGATTAGAGCCAGCATCTACTGGTCTTTCTTTTCCATAACTTAATACTGAAATCCTGTCTGAAGATATTCCGTATGTCATCAAATAATCTTTTGCAGAGTTAGCTCTTCTTTCACCAAGTGCTAAGTTATATTCTCTTGTTCCTCTTTCATCTGCATGTCCTTCTAGAACAACGTTGATGCTAGAATTTTTTCTTAGCCAAGCTGCTTGAGCTCTTAATGTCTCTCTTGAAGCTGTTGTTAATATAGTTTCGTTTGTTGCAAAGAAAACTCTATCTGGCACACCATCAGCTAAATACTCAACTGAATCTGTTCCTGTATAAACATCACTTTGCATCTGACCTTGTATTGCATCAGTCGCAACTTCTTTTTTTGTTGCACATGCTGATAATACTAGGCATGCTGCTAAGATTAAAAGTGTGTTTTTGTAAATTTTGCTTAATATCATTAAATTGCTCCTTGCTGCTAATTTCAATTACTTACTTTTTCACAACTAATTAGAGGTTTCAAGTTAAAAAATCAAGTAATTTAACCTAATTACTCAATAAAGATGACCATGATGGGTCTGAAGCATCAGTCTGAGTTTCTACCAAACGTTCATTATAGCCAGTTAAATCTATTGACCATAGCTTTGCAGAAAATCCTTCGCCTTTTGCGTTAGTTTTTGTTTCTCTATAAAAAATTAAAACTCTTCCATTTGGAGACCAAGATGGTGCTTCTTGGTAATAATTTTCAGTCAACAATCTTTCACCCTTGCCATCAGTTCTCATCACTCCAATATAAAATTTTCCTTTATGCAATTTTGTAAATGCTATCAAATCTCCTCTAGGTGACCAAACAGGTGTACCATAGATACCATTTCCAAATGAAATTCTTTTAACATCGCTACCATCACTTTTCATAATATAAATTTGTTGGTACCCACTTCTATCAGAATTAAAAGCGATAAATTTTCCATTAGGAGAGTAAGATGGTGAGGTATCAATTGAAGGATGATTAGTAATTCTTTCAACCAATCTATTTTCCAAATCCATCGTGTAGATATCTGATTTTCCATCTTTAGCAAAACTCATTATTATTTTTTTACCATCAGGAGAAAATCTTGGTGCAAAAGTCATTCCTGGAAAATCACCTACTACCTCTTGGGTTCCTGTTTCAATATCTAACAAATATACTCTTGGTAAATTTTTAAAGTACGACAAATATGTAACCATCTGACTAGTTGGATTAAATCTTGGAGTTAATACAAGCTCATTTCCAAGTGTAAGAAATTTGTTATTTGCACCATCTTGATCCATAATTGCTAATCTTTTTTTTCTTTGTGTTTTTGGACCTTCTTCAGCAACGTAAATTATTCTTGTATCAAAATATCCTTTTTCTCCTGTTAATCTCTCATAAACTTTATCTGATATAATGTGTCCTACTCTCCTCCAATTACTTGGAACTGTTGTAAATGCTAATGCCATCATCTCTTTAGCAGCCAGCACATCCCACAACCTAAATTCAACTCTTAATTTCTCATCAACGTAAGTCACTTTACCTGTTATGAGCGCTTGAGCTTTAATTAAATTCCAATCTTCAAATCTTGGTTTTAAATTTGCAATATCTGGAGCTTGCAAAAATGCATCCTTACTCAAAGGGTTAAACAAGCCAGATGTCCTTAAATTGTTTTCGACTATAGTAGAAATTTCAGATCCAATATTTTCCTTTTTAATAATTTTTTCAAAGCTTTTTTTAGATTTAT
>Ga0208547_1000835_pt1 | contig 17421 bp, 13 predicted proteins | sample DEB08_DNA_5_FD_185501 | JGI IMG/M metagenome (GOLD analysis project Ga0208547, IMG submission 185501) | Aqueous microbial communities from the Delaware River and Bay under freshwater to marine salinity gradient to study organic matter... | ecosystem: Environmental > Aquatic > Marine > Coastal ...
TAAAGGAAATGCGGTTAAGTGGGGTCTACAAAATTCAAAATTTAATAAAGTTATCATATTTGATTCAGACTTTTCATATGATTTAAATATTATTCACAAATTTTTTCATAATAATAAACCTTTGAGTTCATTTATATATGCAGAAAGACAGTTGAATAAAAAAATAATCAACACTACACCCAAGCTCAGATTGATCGCAGGCTACATATTTAATTACATAGTAAGAAGATATTTTAAAATTTCAATAAATGACACACAAGCAGGTTTAAAATTTATTGATCTGAACGAATTTACGAATGCTGCAAACTTTTTAAATGAAGGTTATTTGTATGATATTGAATTATTTTTACTGGCCGAAAAAAGTAAAATTGAAATTTCAAAAGTAAAAGTTTTTGAAATTAATACAAATTTTGAATCAAATATTTCAATTTTTTCAGATTCTTTAATAATGTTAAAAAATTTAAAACAAATAAAAAAAAGATATAGTTAAAAATTTTTTAACAAGCTGTATTCATTAAATCTATTTTTAGATGTGACATATTTGATATGACTGTTTTTAAATTGATCTATTTCAGTTTTTCCAGCAAAACCAGGGTGGAATGTTATCTCAAAATTATTGGAATCATTTTCAAGACATTGTAGATGTTTTTTTAAAAAATTTTTATTGTAAATTCCAGAATAAAGTAATCCAGCAAAGTTTTTTTTCATAAATTTTTTTCTACCTACGCATAATATTTTAAGTACTAGAACAGCAATTAAGTTTCTGTAAAAAGTAAGAGAATAAAGATATCTAACACTTAAGAATCTAATTTTTTCATCGGGTATTCTAAGATCAACAATTAATGATTTATATTCTGACATCAAGTGTTTATAAACCCATGGAATAATTTGAATATGATGGTGCCCATCAATAGTTAAATTTGTTTTATTAAAATCTTTTAAAAATTTTTTAATTTGAAATTCAATTTCTTCTTTGCAAATTTTCTTTAGATTTTTATTTGCAAAGAATATTTTAGAGAAGGTTAAGTTCTCGAGAGTTTCTTTGTTTTTATTATTTCCCGGATTTGTAAGAGAGGTAAGGTTAAGATGTAAAGTCAAATTTAAATTTTTATAGTTTTTTATTCGATTTAAAATATAATCTTCTGAATTGATCATGATTGAAACACTATTTATAGGCCCACTATCAACACAGTCTAAAATATTATTAGATATTGATTCTGAATATCCATAATCATCAGCATGAAAAAATTTTGTTAAATTATTTACCATGATTATTAATTTCCAGTTTCTCCATCAGGTAAAAACATAATCCCATTTAGATAACTCCTAGGCTCTACATCTTTATCTTCAATCTTACATTCAGGAATATCCCAACACTGTACCGTGTCCGGATACACACCCCACCCGTACTTGCTTGGGTTATATGCTGTTCCATAATCAATGGGTAAGACATATGGTGCAAATTTCAAGCCGAGTAAGCTTTCATAAGAATACGAACGTGGAATTTGAATTAATGAAAAGATAAAAACTAAAATAAAAGTCGAAGAAATGATTTTTTGATTATGTATTCTTAACTCACTATCTTTGTATAAAAAACCGATATATGAAATTACTAATAACCACAATCCAAAACCGTACCTTACATTTCCGTAATTTGATAGGTACCAAAAAACAGTATTCAACACGATAAACAAAATAAATAAAATATTTACAAATTTGGTATTAATTTTTACTCTTTTTTGAAAAATTGCTATAAAGACAGTGATTACTATGGCTAAACTTAATGGAAAATTAATAAAAAATTGAGAATTTTTTGAAAAGCTAAACCAAATACTAAATTGCTCAGATATTGGCATTGATGAGTTTAAGGAAATTGGACTATAAATCATTGTTTCTTCAAGGTAATTAAGTTGAACCTTTTCAAACCACGGTAAAAAATTTAAACAAGTTATTCTTACTGGAAAAAACAAACAACTTGTTGTAATAGCATTTTTAAAAATCCAAATGAAAAATATTGATATTGGAAATAAATTAATTTTTAGAAGGTCTGTTAATTTGCTTTTATTTTTTTTAATGTATAAAAATAAATAAGGAAGTAGTAAAAAAATTAAATAAACACCTGTCTGCTTGACTTGAAGTGCAAACAATGAAAAACAAACATAAAAAAACAAACTTTGCTTATCAAACTCTTTTTTGATAAAAGAGTTCAGAGTCATTATTGAAAATGTAAAAAACAAAACTCCTAATGCAGAGTCATACTTACCTACAGAAAGAATAGGCAAAAATCCATTACCACCACCCAGGTAACCAAAGTTATCTAAAAAGGAAAATAAAACTAAACAAATTGCTACATTTCTGTAAAGTTTGTTTTTTTGATAAAAAAAATAAAAAATTAAATTAAAGAAAAAACAGAAGAAAACAATTTCTAAAGTCCTTAACAAGATGTAATTATTATCTAACCAAAGCACTGATGATATGTATTCAATTATGCTTGACCAACCAAACCAAATATTTAAATTTGTTAAGCCGAATATTATGGTATTTTCTCTTATCAAATATTGGTGAGGAATGTGATACAAACCAGTATCCCAACCCAACCAAACACCATAACTAGAAATTCCTAAAACAGCAGGTGTAAATATAAAGTAGATAAAGGTTTTAAAATTAATATTGAGTTCAAATTTATTTTTGATGATATCAAATAAAATTAAAAATAATGAAAACAACAATAGAAAATTTACAGTTAGTTTGATAGCAATAAAAAAGTTTAAAATCAATATTAAATTACCAACAAAAAATAAAGATATTAATGGATAAAAATTATCTATCTCAATATCTGAAACGCTATTTTTAGAAAAGTTTTTACTAAATAGAATATTAAATATGCTTTTTCCAAGAAGATGTAAAAAAAAGTATGAAATTACAGCCACTAATATGTTCATAGTTAAATACTAACATTCCTTGAAAAACTGTATTATTACTATATGAATTTTAAAGTTGCAGTTGTTGGGGGTGCAGGGCATATAGGCTTACCCTTAAGTTGTTATATACAAAACAACGGTATTGAAACATTAATAGTTGATAAAAATTTAGAGTCTTTAGAACAAATAAGTAAGGGTATCCCACCATTCTTCGAAGAAAACTTCGAAGAAAACTTGAAGTCAGCATGTGATTCAGGCCTAGCTTCAACAACAGACATTTCTAGTATAGCTAATAAAAATGTAGTTTTTTTAACGCTTGGTACATCTTCAAAAAAAATAGACAAAGAATTATTTGAAGAGGTACTTAAAGAGGTTTTCAACTATATTCAAGAAGATACAATCTTAATTTTAAGAAGCACTTTGGAATCTGGTACAGTTCAAAAAATTTATGAAAATTTTCATTTGGATAAAAAAAATATAATACTTACATATTGTCCTGAAAGACTTGCAGAAGGGTTTGCATTTGAGGAAATCAAAACATTGCCACAAATTGTAGGCGCATTAAATCATGAAGAATACCAAAAAGTTAAAATTTTTTTTGATTTGCTCAATATAAATACTATCTTTGCTTCTTACAAGGAGACGGAGTTTATAAAACTATTTTTAAATACTTATAGATATTCTCAATTCTCTTTAATGAATTATTTTTCAAACGTAGCTTCAGAGCAATCTTTAGATTTTAAAAAATTATTAGATATTGCAAGAACTGATTACCCAAGACTTAACGGATCACCTGATCCAGGATTTGTAGGCGGACCCTGTCTAATTAAAGATAGTAAAACTTTTGCGGAGTCCTACGATGACAATCTTGAGATAATAAATAAAATGCTTGTAACTAATCAAATATATATGAATAATATAATTGCTGAAATTAAAAATAAATTTATTGGAAACAAAATAATACAACTTGGAATTACTTTTAAGCCTGATTCAGACGATTTAAGAGATTCACAGTCTTTATTACTTAATGAATTATTAAAAAAAGATGGATATGAAATAGAAGTTGTAGACCCCCATGTTCATAATTCAAAGCAATACAGTGATGTGAAGCTTTTCTCGGATAATGTTTTGATATCAACATTTCATAAAGAATTTAAAAACTTAAATTTTGAAAATAAGAAAGTAGTAATTGTTGGAAATAAATAAAAGTTTAATAATTCCATGTAAAGATGAAGGTGAAGAGTTTTCCATCATTTTAAAAAGATTTCTAGCTTACTTAAAAGAAGACACAGAAGTTATAGTTGTAGTAGACGATGAGAAAGACGCAACAGTTTCTCATCTTGAAAAAGCAAATTTAAACGTAAGACTTTTAATTAATAAATATGGAAGAGGTCCGGCAAATGCTGTCAAGTATGGCATAGATCATTCGAGCGGCAACTCTGTATGTGTAGCTATGGGTGACGGTAGCGATGATCCCAAACAAGTTGAGGAGCTGTTTTTATTAATTGAAAGAGGCCTAACAGTAGCAGTCGCTAGTAGATATATTAGAAATGGACAGTATATTGGCAAAAAAGGTTTAAAGTACTTCCTAAGTAAATATGCAGGAGTGCTTTTATACTACTTATTTAGAATTGGTACTAAAGATCCGACAAACATGTTTAAAGCGTATGATAAAACATTTTTAAATCAGGTTGTTGTTGAAAGTAAAAATGGATTTACTTTAGGATTAGAAATGGTGGTAAAGGCAAAGTTAAATAAGAAACCAATTGGAGAAGTGCCTACAATCTGGATTGACAGAACACATGGCGAGTCTAAGTTTGATTTAAAAAAGTTTATACCAAGTTATTTGTATTGGACGTATAGATTAATTTTAAGGAAAAGAAATGGATAAAGTTTTAGTTACAGGCTCTGAAGGATTCATAGGTGGATATGTTGTTAAAGAATTGTTAGATAGAGGATATTATGTGTATGGAATCGATAATCTTTCTAAATATGGCAATATAATAAGAAACCATTCTGATAGTTCAAATTACGAATTAATAAAAGGAGACGTAAAAGATAGAAATATTCTAGACAATGTACTGATGGACTGTGACTATTTGATAGCTGGAGCAGCAATGATTGGTGGAATATCATATTTTCATGAATTTGAATATGACCTATTGTCTGAAAATGAAAAAATTATATCTGCTACTACTGATTCTGCAATAAGTGTATTTCAGAAAAAAAATAAACTTAAAAGAACAATCTTTCTTAGCTCTTCAATGGTGTTTGAGTCTACAAATATTTACCCAACAAAAGAGTCTGATATTAATTTGACACCTCCACCGATTAGTTCTTATGGTTTTCAAAAACTTGCAGTAGAATATTTTGCCAGAGCTGCATATTCTCAATACGGACTAGAGTATTCAATAGCTAGGCCATTTAATTGTGTTGGAATCGGGGAAGTAAAAACTGATACTAATAAAAAACTTTCATCAAATTCAAAAAATTTAGCATTAAGCCATGTTGTGCCTGATTTGATATTAAAGTCTTTAGATTATGACGGTGAATTAGAAATACTGGGTGAAGGAAATCAAATAAGACACTATACATATGGTGAAGATTTAGCAAAAGGTATTTGTACATTATTAACTCATGAAAATGCAAAAAATAATGATTTCAACCTATCTACTTCTGAGTCAACTACAGTATTAGAATTAGCTAATCTAATTTTTAGCAAAATACATCCAGGGGAGAACTTAAAAATTAAAAATTTGGAACCATTTACGTTCGATGTTCAAAAAAGAATTCCATCAACAGAAAAAGCAAAAAATTTATTGGGTTTTGAAGCAAAAACTACTTTATCCGAAATGCTAGACATAGTTATTCCATGGGTAAAATCTGCGAAAGAAAAAAACTTATATTAATTAAGAATTTTTTTATAAATCTTAAATATAAACATAATAAAAGACTTCTTTATTGAGTTAATTTTTGTTTTTCTTGTAATTTTTTTTACAATTTCAATACTTGGAACTGAAATTGATTGCTTATTGGAAGATATCAAATCAATGTTTAACTTTGATTTATAATCTAATATTAAGTCCCTCCAATAGTTGAAATCACAAATTCTTAATAAGCCAACATCGAATTTTAATTTTGAAAGACTTTTAATATCAATATCTTTGAAGTTTTTCACAAAGTGTATAGGCAGCTCTTTAAAAGAGTTATATGCGATATGCTCTTTTACAATAGGAATGCTATTTGAATAAATAGCTTCCCAGACCCTATGTGTATCAAGACCATTACCAAAAGGCGATACCACAAATTTATAATTATTTAATTCTGATAAAAAATCACTTTTATTTAATTTAGTAAATCTTGAAACAGTACTGGCATTTTTTATTGAAAAATTATATGCATTTAAGCGGTGAAAAGGCCTTGTATTTACATTGAAGTTAGAGTAAGTATTATTATTTTTTTCATCAAAATTTTTAAATTTAAAATCGATAAAATCTTGTTCATTTGGATTTGTTGAAATATAGTCATTATTTATCCCTAAAGGAATAGGGATTAATTTATTTACCTCATAATTAATATTATTTCCGAACCAATATTTAATACATTTTGGTTTTTTTTGATATAGTTTCTTATTTATTGAAATATCAGATTGTCCGGAAATAAGAATTAAATTTTTTAAATTACTATTTTTTAATAACCTGAACAAACTCTCAACAGCTTCTGTATGAGAATATATTATATCCCCATCTTTAATGTTTAAATTATTGTTTATAAAAAAAACAAAACTTGTATCATCGATTTTTTTTTCTAAAATAACTGTAGAATTTTTAGCATATAAATTTTTATACTCTGAGACTTCAACAGTAGCTGAAAATACACAGTCAGATAATTTGATAAATTTAGATGTATTTATTATGTTTATTTTCAATTTATTTTTTCAACTCTTAATATATTAAATCCAAATAAAAAATTAGATAGTTTTCATTATTTACAAATACTAATCCAATAAATACTGAATATTGTCAATTATATTTTTTGCAAGTAAATTTGCCCCTACGAGAGATAAATGATCATCATCAGAATAGAATATGTCATTTTCAAATGAACCTACACAATTATTTTTTACAAAAGAGTCACAAAATATATTTTCAGGATAAATTCTAACAATTTTTTCAGAAACTATGCTGTCCAATATAAGTTTACTTTCAAGCACTCTTTGTTTCCAGACTTGATGAGGATAGTAAACAGCCTCTCCCCAATTTACTTTTCCGTAAAAATATCTATTTGGAACATTCCAGCCTTGTTCTGGAATTGGATAGATTAAGACTATTGTATTATTTTGTTCTATTAGTTTTTTAAGGGTTTTGGGTATCTCAAGTTTTAGGTCTACGGATATTTTTATTTTTTCATCTTCTATAACAAATGAATTATCAAAACCTTCACCAGAAATATAAAAAGGAAGTCTACCGCCATATAAAATTATTGAATTGTTTATTTGTTCAACATAATTATCCATCTCTTTTGCTGTTTTGTTAGGACATAAATTGTTATTTAATTTTTTTTCATATATATATAAACATCCGTTTCCACCAAGGTGTATTAAATTAAAATTATATGTATTGTTGTATTTCAATATAGACGTAGAAAGTGTCCTTAAAGCCGAATCTCCTAAAACATACAAGTTTTTACCAGTTTCGTTTTTTTGAAAAAAACAAGTTTCTTCAATACTTCTGTTTTCACAACTCTTTCCATTTTGACTAATAACATTTTGATTCTTTATAGTTAACAAAAGAGTTTTATTTGGTAAATTTGAATATCTTCCAAAAAATGAAAAATCATTTATTGAAATTAATGAAAGTGAAGAGATTACAAAAAATGCTCCAAATAAAATTAAAGCCTTTGTTTTATTAAATTTATTTAAGAATGGTTGTTCAATAATTTTCCAATTAGTAAAGGACAAAATATAGAGTAAAAAAATTAACAAAAAAATCGTATATTTTGGAAATTCTTTTATATTCTTTTCATAAATTCTAAAGAAGGAAAAAATAGGTTGGTGAAATAAATAAAGGGAATAAGATATAAGACCAGTATATTTTATAAATGAGTTGTTAAACAGATTGTCGAAAAAGACACTCTTATCACTTTTAATAAGAAAAATAAAAACTCCAATTAAAGCAATAAGTTTTGGATATAAAATATTTATTAAATTATCGTCAAATATTAACAATGATAAAAGTATTATTCCAAATCCAAATATTTTAAAAATTTTTGAAATTGAAATCTCTTTATTTAAAAAATTAAATAAGACTCCAAACAAAAATTCCCAAAATCTAAATTGGATTTGATAAAAAGTATTAAAAAACTCACTAAAGATGTTTAATACTATAGAAAACAAAAGAATAGAAATAATTGAAATTAATAGATTGTTTTTCTTTTTTTTGAAGACAAGAAATAAAATTAACGGAAGAATCAAATAAAATTGTTCCTCAACAGATAAACTCCACATATGTAAAAATGGAATATATTTACTTGTTGGTAAATTATAGAAATCAAAATTTTCAAAATATATGTTTGAGTAAAAAAACAATGAAGAGATAACACTGCTAATGAAAAAATACAATTCTTTAGGAGGAAGGATTGTAAATGCTATTGGTAAAGACAAAAGTGATATAGATACAATTGAAGGTAGTATTCTTTTGACTCTCTTAATGTAAAAACTTTTAAATGAAAAATCATTGTCATTTAGATCATTAATAATTTTATTTGAAATAAGATATCCGGAAATAAAAAAAAATATATCGACCCCTAACCATCCTCCGGGAAGTAATTTTTTGTCGATATGATAAATAATTACAGCTAATACAGACAATGCTCTCAAGAAATTAATATCCGACCTAAAAGACAGCGTATTTACTGATTTGATATCAAAAAAGTTTTTTAAATTTAACATGATATTAAATAATAATATATAGTTTTAATATTTTATTTCATATCTAAATGTATAAAAGGAAACAGAGTTGTGAAAAAAATTTAGGTAGGAGATTTTTTTAAGTATTTTTTTGACCTACAGAAGTTTAAGTCTCTGGGTAAATATATAAATTCTATCAACAAAATAGATACTATAATTTATATAAAATAATGAAAATTGACAAAGTAATTCTAAGTGCAAATGAAAACAAAGATTACGTAGATTTTTGGCCTTTGGTTTCCAAAGCCTGGGAAAGAATTGGTATTGAACCTATATTAATTTATACAGGTAAGGATAAGCCACAAATTGATGGAAATGTTATAAAAATTTATGTTCCTTTTGTTTCAACAATATTTGTTTCCCAAAACGTAAGACTTTTAGCTCCTGTATTATTTCCAGATGAAAATTGCATAATATCTGATATAGATAGCCTACCCCTTTCGTCTGAATATTTTAACAATAGTGTCAACAAAATAGAAGAAAATAAATTTGTAATTTATAGACCCGATGCAGCTGCATCTAATATGATTCCAATTTGTTGGAATTTAGCAAAAGGGATATTGTGGAGCCAAATATTTAAAGTCAAATCTTTAAAAGGTATTAAGATTAAATTATTTTTTTGGTATGTGTATTACTGTAAATTTAATAGGTATAGGTGGTATACAGACCAGATATTATTGAAAAAATATATTGAGGAATTTAAAGTTAAGAATAATGATCTAATTATTGAATTAAATGATGAATTTACAAAATTTTCCAGAATTGATAGAGCATCTTTAAATGATGACATAAAGAAATTGAACAACAAAGAAATTGAATTTTCTGAATTTCACATGCCTAGACCTTTAGCAAAATATAAAGATTTAATAATTGATATATATGAAAAAGCAATTGAAAAATAATTTTAAGAAATATATAAATAGAGCACAAGTAAAAAAATTATTTCGTGAAACATACAAAATAATTTTTGATATAGTTTTGTTAATTAAGCTAAGATCCAAAAAATCTTTAAATAGTAAAGAATTTAAAATAATAACTGGGTGTGATTCAAGCCATTTCAACAGTTTGGTTAACTTATTAAAATCTATCAAAAAGCATGAACCAAATACTGAAACAGTTGTTTATAATTTAGGACTTTCTTCAGATGAAATTTACTACTTGAAAAATAATTTTGATTTTGAAATTATTAATTTTGAATTTAAGAATTACCCAAAATTTATTGGAGAAATAGATATATCAAAAAAATTAGGATCTTATGGATGGAAGCCAATAATTATTAATAAAGAATTTCAAAAAAATGATAAAAACTTATTATGGCTGGATGCTGGTTGTTTACTTACAAAAAAACTAACATTACTAAAAAAGTATATTCTCAAAATGGGGTTTTATTCTCCTGAGAGTTCAAATTCTGTAAAAGACTGGTCACATACTTCAACTATAAAAAATTTAAATTTTCCATCAGAGTATTTAAATTCTCCAAATTTTAGCGGTGGATTAGTAGGTGTTGCACAAAATGAAAAAAAAATAAAAGAACTAATTAATAAATGGGAGTATTTTGCTTTAGATAAAGAAACACTAGCTCCTAAGGGAAGCAGTAGAGCTAATCACAGACAAGATCAGACAATTTTAACTTTACTTGTATATATCTTGAAAATTAATAACAACTTATTTAAAAGCCATAGGATGTTTGGCTTATTAAAAGATCAAGATAATGAAAATTTTAAGTACATTTAAAAATCTAAATCTCAAATTGTGGGCGCTACAGGATTTGAACCTGTGACTTCTTCCTTGTAAGGGAAGCGCTCTGCCGGACTGAGCTAAGCGCCCTGAAATATGATTCTAATTTGAATAAATAATTAGGTTAGAATAATTTGTTAATTTAAATATTCAAAGTCTTTTTTATTAATATTTTTAAGAATTTTTTGAGATTGAAACAATAATACAAAAGATGTAATAAAAAATAATGCAAAAAGTAAAGCCCAAGCTCCTTGATTGCCACTATAGCCAAGATATCTAGTATTAATTACCATAAAAAATGAAAAAAACGAAAAGATTAAAGAAAATATGGCAATAATATCAATCAATCCAGATAATTGATGGCTTGAAAATCGCAACTTTTTTTTAATAGTTTTTAAAAAGAAAGAGAATGAGAAATACATTAACTTTAATAAAACAACAATTGGATTTAGTTTAGATTCTTCTAAACCATAATTTATCTTATTATGATATTGGAATAGTTTATATTTTTGTCCAATATTTAGTGCCGATATGTATGCATTTATATAAAATGGATAACCGTATCTATTGAACAATTTAGGGATATTTATGTTTTTACATATATTTTCAGAAAACAAAAATAGACCATTTAGCGGATCATTTATTTTTTGATTACCAGTTAAAAGTTTTATAAGTAATGAGGCTAATGAATTCCCAAAGTATCTAATTTTTGGCATATCGCCACTAACTCCACCATCCCAAAAGCGATCACATTTTATAAAATCTGCACCCCCTTCTTTACCAAGAGCAAGCATGTTTTTGATATCCTCTTTATCAAACTGGTTATCACCGTCAACCTTAACAAGATAGTCAAAAGGAGATTTTAATGCCTCCTTAATGCCAATGTCCATACTCTTTCCAGGACCAAGATTTTTTTTATTTGTAAAAATTTTTATTTTTTTATTAACTTTAGTTAGTAATGTCAGTATTTCGCTTGTTTCATCTGAGCTACAATCATCTACAACTATTATTTCATCAAATAAATTATCGATATCATTTATAGTTTCCTCAATATTTCGCTGCTCGTTATAAGCTAAAACTAATAGTTTTGAAGGTAATTTCTTCACAAAATAATTATATATTTAAATGCTAAAATTCAAACATGAAAAAAACTAAGTTAATTACAATTTTTTTTATTCTTGTTTTTTTACTTTTATTTTTAAAAAGTGATTTTAGGGTTATAAATGAACTCAATTGTTGTCAGGATGATTATGATTACTACTCACATGCATTGACAATTGCTCAAGATTTTGATTTCGATTATTCTAATCAATTAGTATCTGGTAAAAGATTTTACCTCAACGGAAAAGATGCTCCAAAAGGATTTTTAGGCTCTGGGTTACTAGCTAGTCCATTTTTATTTTTTGGAATTTTACTTGATAAATTATTTGGTGAAAGCCATAACATTTTGACTTATAAAAAACTTTTATATTCTTTTTCAAGCGTTTTTTATCTTTTCTTTTCTTTGAATCTAATTAAAAAATCAATAGATAATACGCTAGAAACAAAAACTCTCATTTTGTCTTTTTTTGGTTCGGGAGTGGCATATTTTGCTTTTGAAAGATTCAGTATGACTCATGTTTATGAAGTCTTTACAGTTTCGTTAATTATTTATTTAACGATTAAATATTATAGTGATGAAAATTCAACATCAATTTTTTCATTACTTCTCCCACTATCTTTTTTGCTTGGATTTTTAGTTAGATGGACAAATTATTATATCCTTTTTATTCCTTTTATTATTCTGAAAATTACTTTCAAGGGAAACGCCAAAAAATATATTCTCAAAGATCCAATTTTTTTAGTTAGTTCAGCTTTATCTTTAGGTTTGTTTTCCTATTTATCAAAAGCTATATATGGTGTTGTTACATTTTCACCAACATTTGTATATCAAGCTTCAAACATAAGCTCGAATCTAGTGAATGAACTAAATAGTAATTTTTTCAATGTCTTCTTAAAACTCTTTAAGGATACATATCATATTTTGTTTACCCAAGAATTTGGTCTTGTATGGTTTTCTCCTGTAATATTTCTAGGCCTACTCATGACATGTTATGCACTATTGTTTTCTTCAACAAATAAATTTGCTTATTTTGTGATTCTTTTATGTTACGGACAAAGCTTTTTTGTTGTAAGCTTGTGGACCAGCACGGCCTCTTCATATGGTTTTAGATACCTATACTCACTTATTCCACTATCTTTTTATGTTCTAGCAAACTCGGAGGGAACAGACAGGTATCCAGTTTTTATCAAATATTTAAAATACTCTTCTATTTTTTCAATCTTATCAATTTTATTTTTTGAATCTACAACAGGTACACAACTTTCAACAGAAGTGGTAATTAATTCATTTGGAATAGAAGATAGGTATAGTCAACCGTATTATCTAACTGGGTTCATTCAATCACTAACAATGTTAACTGCGTACTTAAAAATTTTTGCAACTAGTTTTTTAGGACTTTTTTCTTTTAAGTTTTTATTGATAACAATAGGAAGTGAAAATCTTAACTTACTTTTAAAGAATCTTGGATTATCATTTGAAAATAAAGATTTTGTTGATTTATTAAGTTCAATCGAAATTATTGAAATTCATAAATTTATATTGATACTTCTAATGTGCATATACATATGTAATTATTTTTATGAAAAAATTATTTCTGACTAATTTTTTTTAAAACTGCAATCACAGATGAATTGTTTGTATAAAGATTAAAAGTAAACAAATTCTCTACAAGCTTAAACACCGTAATATAAATTTGAACTGATTTAAGGGATATGTCTTCAATAATCAAATAACCTTCTGGTTTTAATATCTTGGAAGCTAAATTTATAGAGTTAATATTTGCAACCAAGGAATGAAGACCATCATCTATTAATATATCAGCAAGCTCAAAATATTTGTTTGAAAAACTTTCTACACACTCGTTATCATTTTGGTCATAGTAAAAGGTCTTAATTCCGGCTTCCTCAAACAAGACTGTCTTGTCGTATTCCAATCCAACAATTTCAACTGTTTGTAAGTAATCCCTAAAAGCTCTGAGGGAAGCACCTGGTTTTCCAAATTTTGACATATTTGATAAAATATCTTCGTTGTTTGTTCCAATTCCAATTTCAATTAATAAAGTAAAATCTTTTATTTCATTAAATATTTTTGAATAAATCAAATCATATTGCAGAGCTTTTTTATCTGATCCATATTCTTGAAGCAATGTGCTGAGTTCAGTATCGCTGTTTTCAGCAAGGTTGTTTAGTTGGATTATTTCTTCTTGTAAATTGATCAATGAATCAAGTGATGATGTAAAGTTTTTTATATTGTAAATAGTATTTTCAATTTTTAAATCTACATCACCTGAAACATTAGGAGCAAATTCTTCGAATGTTTCAATTATGTTGATATCAGATTTTTTAAGATATATTTTTTTGTATAAAAAATTCCTTAATGGAAGAGTTGAGTTATAAACTTTAGGCATATATCTTTTAAGAAAAATTCTTAATTTCGAAATTAATGAATTCATTTAAGTAATCTTAGCAAATAGGTGTTGATAATAAATTTTAGACACATTATTTGATATATAATTTTTGCCTTCAATCTCAGCTTGTTTTTCAATTTCACGAATAGGGAAATCATTTTTTAAAATTCTTTGTATTAATAATTTAAAACTATCTTCAATCTTTGAATCATAAATAAAACCATTTTTTTCATTTGTAATAATTTCACCGCTATTCGAGTCGCTACTAGAAATTGTTATTTTTCCAAAATATAATGCTTCTAGCAAAACAACCGGTAGGCCTTCCGTGTCTCCAGACCGCAGCTTTATTGATGGAATTATTATGAAGTTAGAGTTTTTATAAATAAATTTCAAATTATTTATATTGAGAAAATTTTCAGATATTAATATATTTTTTTCAACGCCTAATTTTTTAATTAATGATAAATACTTATTTTTTAATTCTCCTGCTCCGTTAATTAAAAATGTTATATTGTTAAATTCTTTAATTAATTTTGAAAGTTCTATAATTGAATTCTCTACACCTTTAATTTCTGTAAATCTGCCTATAAAACTGAATACTATATTTTCTTTATTTATAAAGTGACTTGGCTTTTCTTCATTTATTTCATCAAATAAGTAATCTCTAATACCCATTGGATAGATTAATGATTTATGATCGTTCCAATTTTTAGACTTGATATGTTTTTTTAAATTATTTTCTGTAGATTGTGATACACAGGTAAATTTACTGCTATTTTTTACAATAGAGTTAAGTAGCAAAGTTCCAATTAAAGGAACTTTAACAAGAACATTTGCATCTTGAGAATGTGAAGTAAAAACAAAAGGTATTGTATATAATTTTTTTATTAACAATGCAGTTAGAGCTTGTGGTGTTATCCAATGTGCGTAGATAATGTCTATGTGGTTATTCTTTATAAACTTTTTTGTGTATAACATTTGAGCAAAAATGAAAAAAGGAATTATAAAGAAATAAAGATAATTTTTTCGTAAAGTTGGTAGAATTCCAAGTGTTTCGAATTTTTCAAATCTTTTAAAAAAATATTTATATTTATAGTGTGTAAAAAATTTATTTTGGTTAGTTTCAGTATTTTTATTAGATGGAGAGATGACTTTAAAATTTAGATGAGGATATTGTTTTTTTAAGCTTATAATCTGATCTTTTACATAACTTGGAACTTTATCTTCATCAGATACTGGAAAAGTTGATGCTAAAACTAATACATTTTTGTTATCTTGCATAAATAAAGGTTATCACTATATCTTTTAATTAAATATATTTACTCTCTAAATATAAATTAGAAATTATTTTTATTTGTTTTATTTTGTTAATTTAGAGCTAACTTTGTTTAACTACATCCCAAAGAGTTACCACAATTAAGACATTTATAACAAGAGCCATTTCTAATTGTTATATGCCCACAGTCTGGACAAGCAGGAGCATCACCCATCATATCGCTAAGCACTTCTTGTACGGTAGCTACTGAGTTCTCAGTTTCTAAGACATTCACAGTTTCTACTTGTTTAACAGGAGCAACTGGTTTTGAATTTTCTTCAACATTCACAGTTTCTACTTGTTTAACAGGAGCAACTGGTTTTGAATTTTCTTCAACATTCACAGTTTCTACTTGTTGCTTGTTTTTTGGAGGTACCTGCACAATGTCTGTTCTGTCTAAATATTCAAGACCGAGAGCTCTGAATACATAATCTATAATTGAGTTGCTCATTTTAATATTTTCATGCCCTTCGACCATACCTCTCGGTTCGAATGTTTGGAAAGTGAATGTATCTACAAACTCTTCTAAAGGAACTCCATATTGAAGACCTTTTGAAACAGCTATTGCAAAACATCCGAGAACTCCTTTTAGAGTGGCTCCTTCTTTAGCAATGTCAATAAAGACTTCGCCTAATGTTCCATCAGGGTACTCACCGGTTCTTAAGTACACCTTATGTCCTGCAACTCTAGCTTCTTGTGTCCAGCCTTCTCTTCTTTCAGGTAACAAGAATCTTGGTCTATTCACACCTGCATAAGCTCTGGTTGGGCTTGTACCGGGTGCAAAGTTTCCTTGAACAAGCATTGCCTCTTCTTCAAGTATTTTATTTACTTCTGGATCACTCTCATCAGAGTCTCCTTCATCAGAAGATGCTGAAAGAGGTTGAGAAGCTTTTGAACCATCTCTATAAATAGCTATTGCTTTTACACCAATCTTTGCTGACTCGAAGTAACAATCTTCAATATCTTGAACAGTAGCCTCATTTGGCATATTAACTGTTTTCGAAATCGCACCAGAGATAAATGGCTGCGCTGCAGCCATCATTCTTACATGTCCCATGTAATGAATGAATCTCTCGCCATCTTTACCGCATTTGTTTGCACAATCAAAAACTTCGAGGTGCTCATCTTTGAGATGTGGTGCTCCTTCAATTTTTTGTGTTCCACAAATATCAAGATTTGCCTGAGCTATTTCATTTCTAGAAAATCCTAATTTTTCCAGAAGATTGAAGTCGAAAGAAGTATATTCCTCTTCTTCAATTCCAAGACTCTTCATGGTGTCTTCACCAAGAACAAATACATTGAAAGCATGTTGGATTTCAAAAGCTCCTGGAAGAGCATTTTCAATGTTTTCAATATCTTTTTCTGAAAGTCCTTTGTCTGTAAGTGATTGTTTGTTTACATATGGAGAATTCTCAAGAGACATGGAACCAATAACGTATTGAATGATTTCATTAACTTGTGTTTCTTCATATCCAAGTGCTTGCAATGCAGGACCAATAGATTGGTTTGCGATCTTCATGTAACCACCACCAGCAAGTTTTTTAAACTTCATTAACGCAAAGTCTGGCTCAACTCCTGTAGTATCACAGTCCATTAAAAGTCCAATTGTACCGGTTGGAGCCAATACAGTCGCCTGGGCGTTCCTATAACCATTCTTAGTTCCAAGCTCAACAGCTTCATCCCACGATAGTTGTGCTGCTTCTAGCAAGTCAGCAGGACATAATTCCTGGTTTATTGCAATAAGGTCATGGCTTAAACCTTCATAATCGTTTGTATCATATGCAGCTTTTCTATGGTTATTCATAACTCTGAGCATATTCTCACTATTTTCTTCATATTTAGGGAATGGACCTACAATTCCTGCCATTTCAGCAGAGGCTTTATACGCTTCTCCAGTAAGCATCGCTGTTAAAGCTCCAGCAATTGCTCTTCCAAGATCAGAGTCATAAGCAATACCTTTTCTCATTAATA
>Ga0208547_1000836_pt1 | contig 17412 bp, 10 predicted proteins | sample DEB08_DNA_5_FD_185501 | JGI IMG/M metagenome (GOLD analysis project Ga0208547, IMG submission 185501) | Aqueous microbial communities from the Delaware River and Bay under freshwater to marine salinity gradient to study organic matter... | ecosystem: Environmental > Aquatic > Marine > Coastal ...
TGGTAAACAATAAACTATCAATAACAGACGACTTACCGGAGAAGTTCTTGCCGAAAATGCCGATAATGCCGTTTAGTTTATCAAAGTCTATGGTGTTGTCTTCGCCGTAGTTAAACAGGTTGCTCCACTCCATAGAGCGTAGGTTCCAGTTTATGTTGCGCTGAACGTCGTCTTTTTCTGCTAGGGTCGCATTACATTTGCGGTTTAGTTTAAAGACCGCTTCCATTTGTTCTTCTGTTGGTTCAAAGTCTTTTAGATACTCTTTTATAAGTTTCTCTTGGACTGAAACATCACGTAGGTTTTCTTCTACGTCGTCAGTTGCTAAGTTTTCTACATTACCACGCTGACCGGCAGAGCGGTTCAAATAACCTATGCTCTCTGGTTTAAAGCGGTGCTTTGCTGCGTCCATAGCACGTTTCATAGTGCTTACAGGTAAGTTATTTTCTGAAACCAGACGAATGCGAGCACCCAGAGGACACTCTACACTTTTTGGTAGGCGTCCTGTTCGGGTAAGATTAATAGTGACAAAAGGTTTAGGGTTTGGGATTTCGACGTGCTTTACTGTAAAGTTTTCTTTATCTTGGATCTCCCAAATAAGAAAACCTTTGTCATTTGTCTCGCCAAAGTTCTGTTGAACGGTAGAACCTGGGTAGCGAATCTTTCCTGCGTCGTCTAGTGCTTGGTTTGTTTTGTGAATGTCGCCTAGAAAGGCGTAGTCGAATTTGTCAAAAATGGAGATTTCGTTTTCTCCATTCTGCATTGTCCACCCCGCATCTGTACGACAGTTAGAAATAGCCCCATGATACAAAGCAATGTTAATAACATCATGGTCGCTAGGATCTCTCCAATTATCTCTGTCAAATACGCTAAGAACGTTGAGACATATTTCTTCATTTATTTTTTCCTCTCCACTATTCTTCAATAGAAAGAGGTTTGGAAGATCCAACGCTTCAACTATTGGAGTAATAGCATCTTCTCGGCTACTATTTTTCAAGTTGCCGTCATGGTTTCCAAGTATTATATAGGTCGGAGCAACCCCGGAAAGCCCATTTAGGAATTCTGAGCACATCTTAACAAACTCTGGGGAGATGTTTGTTTTAGAGTGTGCAATATCTCCACAGTGGATAATGTAATCTACTTGTTCTTGGCGTAAGTGCTCGTAAAGTTTAGAGAAAACCTCACGATACTCTGTGTGATATTTTAAATTTTTAATGTGTGTATCTGAAATATGGGCGATTTTATAACTCATTTAGGCTCCAATAAATGTCAAAAATACTTTCCAAATTAATTGGGGATGCGTCTAGTTTTAGGTCTTCGGCTTCTGTCTTTGTGATAGAACCGATGTCTTCTATTTCTGATGTGTCTATCTTGTAAACGTCTAAACCATACTCCAATAGAAGAGAAATAATCTTCATTGACTTTGATAAGGCGTCCTCATCCAAACCAATAAAAACTTTTGTTTGTGTCTCTACGATCTTCTTGAATAACTTTGTTGTTTCCTTTAAGGTTGAACCGAGAATAGGAATAGAGTTATTCATTTTGATGGAATCAAATGGACCTTCTACAAGAGTTATTGGTTTGTTCCAATCAATAAGAAGTTCATTAAAAATAATATTTTTTGATGCTGGTGGGTTCTTATAAGACAACCAGTCACCAGAATAAGAACGTGCTGTAAAATAATTACAGTTGCCTTCATTGTCGAATGACGGGATTATTATACGCTTCTTATATTGTCCTGTCAAGCAAAAACCTATTTTGTAATAGAGAATGTCTCTTTGTCCTATTCCCCTCGACCAAAGATAAGTAATGGCGTCTTGTGCTGAAGGTGGGAGACCTTTCTTTGCAAGGCACATATACTCTGCTGGGAGTTCTACTGGTGGTAGTTTCTCCTCGGGTTGGTTAAAGATAAGGTCCATAGTGGAGAAGTCCACTTCTTGGTCTAATAGTGCCCAGTCGTGTCGGTCGTCTGTGGAACCAAACCGCTTGATAATATAGGAGATTCCGCCTTTTGTGTCGCAAACCCAGCATTTGAAGAAACCTTTGCTTACATTAACTGAGAGTTTCTTTTTGTGGTGTTTACAAAAAGGACAGTTGAATAGGAGTTCGTCCTTGGAAGAATAGGAGGAACCAAGAACGTCTTTTAGAATATTATTTTTATTTCTCATTTAGAATGTTTGTCGGCAACTACGGAGGCAGCAAAAGAGTCTGGTTTTATCTTACATTTGAAACCAGAACCTGTTGCGTATCCTACGAGCATTTTAGCCATAGGTGAGGTTCTATTATTACATTCTTCTGGTGAAATGTCAATATGTATTTCTACATTCGTTGATGGGCATATTTCTGTTATTTTCATCGCCATATTTATTGACTTTTCTGCTTCTTTGAGAATGCGGTTGTAAAATCTATCAGGGTCATTATACTTTTCTATTTTATAAAAGTAAAGACCTCCTTTCTGATTTTGAGCACCAAGAAGAACAATAGTGGTAGTGAAGGTACATTTTCCCATTTTTATGTGGGAATCCGTACCTACAATAACCTGACCTTTATTTCTATTGTGAGTTTTTATCTGTTGTGTGATGTCAAAAAAGTTTATGGATTTACCTGCGCCGGTAGTCCAGTTCATACTAACCCCGCTTTTGCGATAACTATTGCGTCGGCAATATCAAAGTATTTTGGTTTTGGATTGCCTTTGTGGGTATATTGTACATTAAAGTCGGGGTGGGTGTCAAGAACCCATTTTAGAATTTGTTTTTTTGTGTCCTCGCCTTTTTGAACCTTGATTTCATTAAGTTTTCTAGCTTGTTGTGCTGTGAAATAAATGGGTTGTTGTTTGAAGATTTCGTAGCAAATCCAAGAGACTGTGCCGTTGAACTTTTGTAGTGCTGCCATAGTCTTTGCTGTAGAACCACCAGAACCAAAGAACATAAAGGGTTGTTCTATATAAACTCGCTGGATAGGGTATTGGACTTGTAGTTCTTGTAGTCCGTCTTTTACAAACTGTATCTTATCGAAAAAGGTCTCAAACTTATTTTTGTTTCTTGTGTCCCAAACGTCAGCACGGATTATTTCACCGTCTCCGTCCATGATACAAAAACCAGTTATACTGGTGCTTATATCTAATCCTAAAATCATGTAGTGGTTTCCTTTAAATGTCTAGTTTCAATCTAAACGTATAATCCCTGTCTTGTAGTTTTTTTACTGGTTTGGACAGGTTGGCAATTGCGATAAGATTTTTGTTTTCATCGTATATACCTATTTTACTTATAAATGTCTGAGGTTTAAATTTTTCTTCATAACTATAGAAAGAAGAACTAATTGTATTTTTAATTGGTATTTCATTGTTCTGAAAATATCCAGCAGAACCACTTGTAAGCACAATAGAGGAAGAATGCTGTACATATGTTCTATTAGGTGAAAAAGTTAAATCAGACAATGGGGCATCACAATTCATTGTTATTATGTTAACATAATTTGTACCCTTAAAGTTTAATGAAAAACTAGCCGAGGGGGTTACATCGGTGGTAGTGTCGTTTGCCCCGGCAGCAAAATCTAACCATTTACCTTGACGTGTTGGTATGCCAAAGTCATAAGACCCTTCTGTTAAATCCCAACTTCCAGTTAATAAAACAAAACCCTCATTATACAGTACAACTCCTGCGACTTTTCCTGATCCGTTTGCTTGAGCATATTCACTACCACTAGTTTGTATTAATTCTCCATTGCTGTTTTTATCTTCACAGGTCGCGACCAAAGTGCCAGATATATAAAAATCTAGTTTAACCGATCTCTTTTTTATTTCTGAACTATAAAAAATACTTGGTATGCTTATGAGAGTTAAATCCTGTGTACCTTTGTTCCCCAAAGAAGAAGAAAAAGCATAGTGTGGACTTAAAAATCTATAATAGTTTAAGGTATTTTTTAGTGCTTGTAAGTGTGATCCTGCTGTTGGTGAACTAGAATCAAACGTTTCTCTTGTAATAGACGCAGAAAGAGGATAACTACCTGTTATTATATCACCATATAAAAATTGATTAAAATTATTATTACTAACTGTACCAAAAGAGTTTAATGAAGAGTCTTTTGTTATAAAAGGAAATATCTTTGTTTTCTTTCCAGTGTTTGTATCTGGGTCATATGTGTGTGCCGCAAAGTCTCTGTCAACATTTAAACCATAAAGCGAGACATGACCGGTTGGAACATGCTCTACGTTTTCCACATGGGCACCCGAAATGGCATTTCTATTATTATAATAAATGTGATTATCATTGACAAAAAATGTATTTTCAGGATAAGTTTTTATCCTATTTTTTAACACATCTTTTGGACCAAATTTATAGTAAGGCATTTTAGTAGTCTAATCTAACCCTCAATGTAACTTCATTTGAAGGTGTTTTCTTTAGTGGTTCTGATAATTTAGCAACGGCTAATAACTCATTATCAGCGGAATAAAGACCAACAGTTGTAATATAAGAAACAGGTTCTGCTTTTGGACTTAAACCGTCTTTTACTCGAATCTTGCTTGCAGTCAAATAAGTCGGATTTGAACTATAGTTGTAATCCAAAGTACTAGCACGACAGAAATAAATAGTTGAATTTAGTTCTGTTGTGTTGTTGAAGTCAATATTATCAATTGTATATCGTAATGCATTTGCTGCCGATGTAATTGTGGAACCGGTTAAAACATAGTCCACAGCAGGTTTGCTTTTGCCAATTGCTCCAGCTGGGATACTATCGGGATCTGCAAAGGCACCAGAAAAATAAGAAGCAGTGAGAACAGCGATTCCAGCCTGATAATAAACGTGACCAACAATATCTCCTTTTGGTGCTGCAGAGGCGGTATATAACAACCCATATTCTCCAGCAGGAGAATTAACTTTATAATCTGTTGATGCCCCATAATCCCCAATAGTTTTAAGACCATCTCGGGTGTTTGAATCATTGACTGCACTGGCAGTTGAATAGAATGCCAATCTAAAAGAATCTTTCTTAATTTCATCTTTTGTTAAAAGTCTAGAAAAATTAACAAAGAAGCACTCTTTCATTTTGGTGCCGCCGCCTGTGACATCGCCATCTTCATCAAAATCAAGAATAGAACCAGTTATATCATAACCAGCAAGTACTTGAGCATGTTGATTGTAGATATTAATCTTTTTTGCGTTTTGAGTATTTGCTGCTCCAGAAAGAGAACTATTTGCTGAGTATCCAGCAGAGATATCAAAAATATGGTTCGCAGAGGAACTTAAGTAGGGATAATCGTACACTGCTTCAAACATTCCATGAGCAAATGTTTTAATATTCTCATCATTATAAGTACCTGAAGCAATTGTACCAGTAATTGGAATTGCCTCATGAAGAAGTGTTCTTGTGTTAGCAATGTCGCTATTCAATAAAGTTTTAAATGTGCTCGCCATGTTTTCTTCCTTTAGTTATTAATTTTGAAGTTTCAAAAATCTAACTGGTATATCAATTCTATATCCAGTAGTTGCGCCTGTTACCCTAATAAAAGTATCTATAAAGGCAAAACTAGAACCTGCGCGTGTAATATCAGTTCCAATTGTATCAAACAGATAATCGGAGGATACCAAGTCTGTTGATGCCAATATGCCAAAACTCAACCTAGTACCTCTTGGTCCTAATATAGATTCGAATTCATCAGCAGCTTTTGAGTTTTGACCACTTATGTTACCAGTAGTTTGACCGGTAAATGAATCTATAACCAATTCACCAGCAGTGTTTTGTGTAACATAATAAGAAGCAATTAAGTCGTCGTCAATAAAAGATGGTGTTAATACAGCGGTATTTGAGCGACTGTAAATTTTGGCAAATCTAGAATCAACTTCAATTATGTATTGTGTTTCTTTAAGTTCTGGATCTAGAATGAAATCAGGGGACACTTCTGTAGTATCCAGACCTTGGTCTGTTCTTATATATCTTCCCGCAGAAGATGCTGCAGTACCGTTGATTATTCCAACACGATTTGAATCATTTGTAAGTATGTCATTGTATACTTTAGATACAGTGTCTTGATCAACCAAAACAATATGAGAACCTGAACTAAAAACTGTTGCGTCCGCTGCTCCTGCTGCAAGTGTTGGTTTTGCAAGTGATTCTATATCGTTTAATTTTATAACGGGTAAGTAAAGGAGATTATTGTTTGTTAAACTTATAAGTTTGGATTTCATTGTTGAAGTGTTGTTGGTAAACGCCTCAAAAATTGGAGTTTGTAAAATTTCTAAGTCAAAATAAGCAGATCCTGAAGCATTTTGCGTGTTATAAGTTTCATAATTAATTTCATCGTCGCCAAAGGCAAACTTAGTAATTTTAAAAGAACCATCACCCCTGGCAAGTCTTAATCTACCAGTGTCTGTTAAAACTGCATCGAGAATGATATCTCCAGAGTTATCTAAAAAAGCCATTATAAATCCCCTTTTTGTATAAATAGTTTATTTAATTATTTAATTTCACTTCTGGTGCCTTTACTTTAAGATTGACATCTATTTTTTTACCAGTTTGCTTTGAAGTCAACCTGAATTTAAATCTCTTACCAAAGACAGATTGACTTTTTTTATCATCGTTATTATAACTAACCTCTACAGAACTATAACTTCCATAAAAGGATGGTTGATCTGGGTCTTCGGCGTCTATCACTAAATTTTTATAATCTGGTTGTTTTTGACTGTCTGTCAAATCAACAAATAGATATTTTTGTAAGGTCTTAGTAGAAGTAAAATCGCTGTCATATTGTTGTTTTCTTTTTTCTTCCAAATCTACTACTTCAATTTCTAAATATGGCAGTACATCTGCTTGTTTTCTCATTATTACTTTATATATCACAGTTGGGTTGGAAACTTTTTTATGAATATCAACGAATCTAAAAAAGTAATAATAATCCCTATTAGGCACTATATCATCAATAAAAGATGTATTCATGGACATATCAGTTTCTGTTGGTTGTCCAATTTCCACGAATTTTAAAGTATCATCACTGTTTACATCTTTATAAGACATTGGAAGATTATCAGTTCTAAAAATTTGAAAAGTACCGATTGAATCATCAGATTTAAAAAGTAATTCACTACCTGGATTTCTATCTTGTGCCAAATATACATTCTCAAAAGATGTTTTATCATCAGGTAATATAATTTTTGGATATTGTATTGTCTGACCAATTGTATTGTTAAACAACATCATTAATTTATTATCGACATTTCTAAACGGAACAAAATTAACTTGCGGTGCTAATGGGGGACTATCCTCCACCCTGGAATGATTCAATTTATCTTCTTTTATATTAACGTGCCTTGTATTATAATAAGGTACCCTAACTATCTGAAGAAATGGTTCAACATCATAAGACATGATTATTTGACCGCTATTTTCATTAAAATATACAACTTCAGAATTACTATATGGTGCAATAGAGTATTCAGTACCAACCACCACTTTATAAGCAAAAATTTTATAAAAATAATCTTGATATGGAATAACTTGTGTATCATAATAAGACAAGTTATCTTTTTCATTAATTGGCAAAAATATACTCTGAACGTACTGTTGATCTCCAATTACATCAATTTTATATTTAACTATTTCATACATAATAGTTTCTTGATAGGCCATTTTTCCATTATGTATTTCACTTGGAGTCCTAAATAATTTCTTGCCGTGCAATAAATTGCTCAATTCTTCTTTAAATTTCTCTAATTTCAATTTATCTATAAGAGATGCCAATGGCGTTGGCAAATTACTTTTTTCTTTGGAATCATAAATAAAAACTCTATTGTATGCTTTATCTCCAATTGCCTCAAAGGTGTTAAGATAAATATCACTTGTAGATTCCACTGGATTTGTTATACTAACCAAACTTGGTACATTAGTGGTATCTTCTTCTGTTTCTGGTTTTGGCAAATTTAAAAATGGAGCGTCTTCTTTTTTCCCGAAACCTACCCCGTTATTTGATGATTTTACTGATTTTTGATTTGCTAACGCTTGACCGGGAGATGGCACGGATTTAGTTTGAATTAATGTCTTTGGCGCATCTCGTAGAAAAATCTTAAAACTTGGAAACTCAACATTGTAAAATAAATTGTAATTTTTGCCACTATAACCATTAATGACCCCACCAAAAAAAGTATCATATGAACTGACGAAAAATTCGCCCTCTTGGTCTACTTCTTCTGTTGGTATATTAATTGATGCAGCATACGAATTTATAGCATCCAAAAATCCATATTTAGAAAACAAACTAGATATCGGTCCTTTATGCTCAACCGGTATATTAATTTTAATCAAAAAAGGAAAAGCATCATCTTGATCTAAAGCGCCATTGAATTTATCTAGAGAATTCTCTTTAAAATAAATCCCTGTTTTAACATTGTCAATCCACTTTGGTAGTGATATTTTTTTATCTTCAATAAGCGGTGAAATTTCAACAAGATATCCATCTATTCCAGAATCTTTACTTTGCAAACTTTTCATGAAACAACTTTTTACTTCTTTTTGTATTTTTGATGGCAAAAAATTGTTTGGATTTTTTTCATTGTATTTAGCAACAGGAATAGAAGGGTCTAATATATCTGCGGAAATTGGTTTTATATATGGAGCAACTTTTTCAAGAAATGCGCTTTCTAGTGTGCTTTGATTGCCTACATTTTTTAAAAAGTTCGAATAAACTTTTGCAAATTTATCCAAATATTGATTAATATTTGTTAAATTAACTTTATCTAAATCTACTCCAAACCCAGGCAATCCAATAATACTTTTTAATATATTTTGTTGACCATCAAGATATAAGAAATCATATATCGAAGGCAAAGTTTTCTCATCGAGAACATAAGAATCAATTAATTTTATTGCTAATGGTTCATATTGTGGGTCATAATAGTTGTATATTTTTTCATAATTTGGTTGTTTTATGGATATACCTAGTGATTTTTCATTTACCTTTTCACTGAGCACAGTTTGAAAATCATAAGGGACTCCTATTTTACAACTTATATCTAAATTTTTATTGCCCAAATCAGAAGAATTATTGCTTGATATAATATAATAATTCAAGAAAAAATCATTAACTTTCTCTTTTAAATCTGAACCCGCGTAAGAAGATGCGAAAGATGCAGCATTAAAATTATGCAATTCAAGATGCTTGTAGTGAGTATATACAAAATTTTGTTTTTTTACTAAATTAGAGGGATCTATAGCTTCATTTGAATTTTTTGATGTTAACTCGACATAATCTATATATTTTTTGCCCTGTCGTGATTTTTGATTGCTGAAATTTGCTGCCGAGTTCATTGTAAATTTGTAATATGGTGTACCGTCGCGTTTTTTGCCTGATAACGTTGCTTGGTTAAAAAATGCTAGTTGTTCGTGAGCAAAAGATATTTTAGATGTAGATCCTGCGGTACCGCCTTCTATTTTAAAGACAGAAATCATGTTTGGGTTAAAACCAGGATCATTAGAATTAATTACCACATTTGTTTGTAAGTTTTTTGTATCTGCAGATTGTATAGAATTTGTAGAAGTGTTTTTTTGTTTTCTTCTTTGTGATGATATTTGTTGGATTGGAGAATCATCTACCGTTGTATCACTTGAAAAAACTTGATAATTTTGAAATTGGCCTTCTGATAAACTCTCCAGAGTTTCTTCAGGGTTCAAAAAAGTGCTAAATACTTTTCTATTAGAAGAATTTAAACTTACTATACCTACATTATTTGGATTATTAAATAAGTAAATAAAATTTTGATAATTATCTTTTGACATTTATAACTCTTTTACCCATATCCAGGCGAATTCATATTTAATTGTAGACCCTTTGGATAAGAAACGCCAATATTTTGACCTCCTTTGCTAAGTGCAATAGTGGATGGTCCTTTATTGACAGTAGATATTTCAGTACTAGTAACATCTGTTGTGACTGTCTGAACTGACTGAGTTGTGGCGTCCTCTTGGGTATCGAAAAACCTTATGTTAAATGCAGTTGTGGCAAAATCTTGCATTAGGCAATCTCCAATATGAAGTAATTATTTAGCAATGGCATTTTAAACTCTTTTAAAAGTTTTTTATTTATATAAATTGGATTTTCATATTGCTTCAATCTACAGAGCAATCTACTACCGGGTATCTTAGATGATAACACATCTTCTGTGACTCTTTTAAATATTGGTTTTTTTATGTTTCTATATTCATTTTTAATAGTTGTAGTGTTTTCACTCATAGAAAATCCTGATCCGTTTTTCAATAGTGAAGTCTGCGAAGTTTTTTCGAAATCATCTAGGTATTGTACCTCAACAATATTTTGATGAATAAACCAAAAATAAGACATTAGTGCCGGATTAACCACTCCATTTTTAATATATGTTTGATCGCTAGAAACAAAATTCTTTAATGGTCCAAAAGGATCTACACCCTCTGCAATATCTTCATCTATCGAAAGACAAAGCACATTCAGTGGCGGGTGTGCATTCTGTTGTAATTCTGATATTTGTTTTTTAGTTAGATCGTTGTTCATACCAAAATCATTTTTAGAAATATTTAATTTAAATCCAACTTGATTTATTGTATTTGTAAAAAGTTTTCTATAAAGGATTGACAGCAAAAAGTAATTTGGCAAATCATTTGCAAGTTCAACTGTCTTAGGTGGCTCAATTTTAAATTTATTACTATCCAACTCCTGCCCTGCGATAGTAGTGACTTTAGACTCATTTAAGTTTCCTAAATCGTTAACTGGCGTGATGACATTTTTTTGCACTAAGGAATTATTTGAACTTTGGTTTGCTATCTTATTTGATTTTGCACCAATCTCATTTTTATCTGAACCAGATTCACCTAAAATAGATAATAACTGATCGGACAATATTTTTTCTGGACTTGAACCGAATTTTGAATTATTTTCAAATATTTCATTTTTCCTCTTCACTATTCCTAATAAAACATGTTGCAAGTTAACCTTTTGTGACCATTTTTGAATTACTGTTTCTGGTAAAATAACAGAATGTTTTAAATCAGAATTATTGATTGGGATATTTAAAAATGAATATATATCTTGCTTTGGTTGTCGAGTTTTAAGACCTTTTGGTTTATATGATTGCCCTAGAAGGTCGTCAACGCCAATCTCAGTTTGATTTTCATCTTGACCAAGAGTGTTAAAGGAACTAAACTGAGTGGCAAAAAGATCTTGACATTTTCTTTTATATTCTGTGACTGTTATAGCAAAAAAATTATTAATATCTCTTTGAAATTGTCTAGTAAAATCATAACCATGATCACTAACCTTAATTGAAAATTCTTGTGATTCTTGTCTTATTGTTCTAGACGACTTTGCTGAGTTTATGTCACCAGAGTTTTTATTAGCACCAGATGTTGAAAATTGGTTCTGGACGCCAATTGAATTTTTACTTAATTTTGAATTACTTACACTATCTAAAGAGTTTTGTATTGTACTCTCTAAATTACTCAAAAATGTTAATAAAACATTAAGTTTATCTAAAGTTGTAGTATCAAACCTACTTAGACTTTTTAATTGCCTCATAAATGCATCTTGTGTAGTGTTTGTATTATCTGCGTTTCTATTATAGAAAGCAGCATAAACTCTTGTATCTTTAGAAAGATTTAAAACGTTGTTTATATAATATGAATTAGAATCCCCAGTAGTTGAAACCCAATCAAAATTATTAGGGTTTAAACTTTTTAGAAATGAATCTTTTATCTTTTGAGAATATTCATCAAAAAGTTTTTGCGAATTAGCATAATTTAAAAAAGTTATGGTATCTTTTTTAGCCATTTTAATAGACTTCAATACTTGTCTCATAAATCTTATCGTGGGATCTTTGTACTCGATTATGTATTTATATTTTAATTCTTTGGAGACACTTCCCCCTTGAGTATCCATATAGTGCTTAAATATAAACTTGTCTATTTCTCTATAATCTGATTTAGTTTGTAACTCAACCCCTGCTATGACAAAATTTGTATCACCAGGAGAAGAATCACTATTGGTACTTGGAGTTGGTTTTTCTAAACTGCTATTAATAATTAAGCTTTCCTCGTTTTCTGTCTTTAATAGTCCACTCTCTATAGAATATGCTCCCCGATAGTAAGGACCATACATTTTTAAAGAAACAATAGGTGAATTTGACATTAACTCACTTGTTAATAAAACTTCGGCGCCCTTTGCTGGTGTATTATTAAATGCCAAATTAATATTTTCAAATATAAACGGAAAAGCACAGTTATTTCTCACAGTTTCATATTTGTCTACAAAGAAGACACCATTAATATTACTCTTTTTATCATGTGATAGATATATATCTCCAGCATAACTCTTTTTTTTATATTCAGAAAATTTAGATAATTTTAAATTGTTTTTAAATACATTTACTGTTGACTCTACTGAGTCTAGTTGTTGACCCACATTGAATGGAGTTACTATGCTTTTATCTATCAAACGATTGTCTGTGTACTTAAACATCTCAACGAAATTATAATCTAAATAAGCATGAGGTTGATTTGTGTGACTTGTACCCGCCATATATCTACCATTATGAATATGAACGCCACCAGCCCAGATATCTCCTGGTTTTCCAAAGTTTTTCATCTCAATTGGGGTTAAAGCATCATAACCTTGGTCTGCAGAGATTCGAAAAACGACACCCATGTTTTGAAATTTTCCATCTAATAAAAGAATTTCCATTGTTGGTTTCGATGATAAACTTTGATATGCTGTACCTTTGAGTTCTGGTGCTCTAACTCCAACGATAAATATATAAGCAAGAAAACTAGTATCTTTTTTAAAACTAAATTTTAAATTTAATATCCCCTCATTTAGAACAGTACCATCACTCAAAACCTGTTCGGTTGCAGAGGTGGAACTAAAAGTAGAACTCATATTCATCTTATTCCAAAGAGGGATATCTAAAAAACTAAAAACTTTAGTTTTTAAATTTGTGACGTAGTTTTGAGAATCCTCTCTTGTTAGAATATCTCTAACACTGGTGAAATTTCCATTTTCTGAGATTTCTAAATCTTGTATTGATTGTGATGGATCTGATAAACCTTCTAATAGATTCTCATATAGAAATCTGTCTGTTATTTGATGGGCATATATTTTAATGTGATCCGAGAATTCTGAATTTAAAAGTTCGATTATATCTTCTGAGTAGGTATCTGATTTTAAATTTTTAACTGATAAGGTAATATTAGATTCAGAAAGTTTTTCTGGATCTTCTGAAAGGACATTTTCACCTTCTGCTGAATCTACGCTATGATACCCACTTCCTTGATATTTTGGATTTTTTGAATCAACAGTTTGAGAAGAAAATTTAGTTTGAAGATCAATACTTTTAACATATATATTTGGTAAAAGATTTTCTGATAGACTGTTTATTGATAACATTATTTACAAATATCCCCTGAGTCATCCACATCTGCGTACAGATCAACAACTCCACTCTTTTTGAGAACCTTATCGCAATTGAATATTTTAGTTAAATAAATTTGCTTTTGCTTATCTTCTTGAATTAATGGACACATTACACTTGAATCTATTTCTCGATCTATTAAAAAATCAAAATATTGTTCAACACTATCTGGATCAAGACTATTATTTATTCTATCTTGAATTAATTTTGCCTTATTTTTATAAAACTTTAATGGTATTAGTTTTTCTGTTCCATTGTTTTCTAGAATTTCAAAAACCTCTATGTCAAAATTTTCTTTCTCTAAAAAGGTATTAGACTCTTCAATACGCAAAGCCATAAAATCATCTTTTATAACAATTGAAGATCCATTGTCGAAAACAACGCCTTTAGTCATATCCTGCACGAGAGCAGTATCCTCATCCATTTCAATTTCACCCGCACTTTCTTGTTCTTGAAATGCCTCTTCACTGTATTCGTATTCTAGCGAATCATTGTATGCTTTACTGTTTTTAAGTATTTGATATTTTATTTCAGACTCCAACTGTGGGATGTTAAGATAATTTGTGCCATAAGAACTTGAAATAGTTAAGTAATTAGCAGAAGATGATAAAGGACATTTCAAAAAAGCAACATTCCATCCAGGTGAAAAACCATTTGCAGGATTGAATGTACCTAATGGTTCTTGTAAAATTTCTGTTTTTTCTGGTTGGTCTTGAACTTTTATTAATCCGGTATTTGCAGCAACTTCTAATATAGACCCTTCAGGAGAAAAATCATTTTCAATTATTAAATCATTAATAACATTTGGGTTTTTACTAAAAATCTCTAATTCTCTACCAGAATATACTGTCTGCGTTGAAAACTTTGGAGTTTCCTCTTGAATTCTAGATTCTGTATCATTCTGTTTTTCAGTTGATACCCCGGCATAAGCATTATCATATATAACATCATCATCAAAAAAAGCATAGTAAGTTGGTTTCATTTTCCCAACAGACAACAAATATTTTCCATAAGATGTTAATTTTAAATCAATTACTTGTTCTTTTGAATCCAAATAAGACATATAATAATTATCTTCCTTTTTAAAATTTTATCCTTCTTCTTCGGAGGCAGTAGGACCACCCTCACCAGCAAATTGAGCAAGATTCAATTCTGCAAGTGTTTTGGTGTTAACCAAATCAAAACCTAAGTTTTTATTTAATCCTACTGGGTTTTCTAGTATCACTGGTTGTGGTATATCCACAGTGGATTCAACCTCTGCGTCTATTTTCACAAGTTCAATCAAACTACAAAAATCAAATGGCCAGTTGTAACTATAATTAGGCACCTCTGTTTTACCAGAATTATTAGATCCATATTTAAATTGGAATTTAAATCTTTTATCATCTGATGAATCTGCTGTTTTTTCGAAATAATTGTATGACGCTCTTTGTTTTACTTTAAATACCATCCAGCGAGTGTTGCTGGGGAAAATAGACACTAAAGATTTTCCTTTATCGCTACCATCTGCGAAAATATCAATAGGTAAAGAAGCTTCAGTTTTTTGAAACGATCTTCCTAATTCTGGTTGTAGATTTTGCCACATATCAGTTAAATCTTTTTCTTTTAACGTCACTTCAAAATCAAATATAAACATGGCAAATGGATCAATGTTTTTATTTGTAACAAAATCTAGATGTGGTGGAATAACAAATTTTTTCATTTTCGAAACCATATCTAGAATTTCTTGTGTTGGTTCATTCTGTCCTTGCAAAATCTTTTCTGCTGTTGCTGTTTTTTCCTCATTTATTAACTCTGCAGCATCAACAGTTTTTCTTGGAATTGGGAATTTTATTTGTACTCCACCTTCAACTGTTGGGATAAATGGAATTGCAACAATTGCTTCTGATACCTTTTTAGACTCCGCAACTGTACCTAATCTGACAGGATCTTGTTTAAACCCAAGTTGCTTTGCCAAAGAACCAGTTAGTGTTGGATCGTCTATTTCTGAGGGATCTAAATCTTGAATCTGTATAAAAATTCCTTCGTTGCGGCGTGGTTTACGTCCATACTGATGCCACATGCCTCGTGCAACAGAACCAGAACCGGTTAACGGAAGAGTCACCGCCACATCTTTAAAATTAAGAATTGGTGTTTCCCATTTAGGTTGAATTGTCAATATTGCACCTGCGGAATCATCATCTTTAATCTCGATTGCATTTCCTAATGCATCGTATACAACAGATGGTTTATTTACCAACGCAATGTTAAAACTAGCACTTAAATTCATAGCATTGCGTGGTCCCTTGTCGGCGGTTGGAGTCCCACCCATCCCGGTTCCTGGTAAACCAGCGTATGAAGTAAAAGATCTTTGACAACTTTGTGTTAACTGAGATAAGATAGAACTTAAAGAGTCATCGTCAAACTCGGGTCTATATATGAATTCTATGTGCGAGTATCCATCATAGTACGCAGGAGTATATGGTTCATATGAAGCACTACTGAAATTAAATCTAACATTATCTTCTGTGAGCGCGGTCGCATTACGTTGACCACCTTGTGTGAAAGAGGGTGGTCCGAATGCAGAACCATAATAATCAAATAATTTTTTGTCGTCACTGCCTGTCTGGGCATACATAACGCATGTCGATGGATTAACATCATAAGACGCAGAGTGCTTTATATAAAGCGAAGCGGGATCGCCTCCGAATACTGAATATTTATCTGCTAATAATTTTCGTTTATTTATTCTGCCGTTATAGCACACTAATCTCATTCTGTATTCTTTTCCAGGTACAAAACCAACTCCTGCCGAGTCTTCTATACTACCAAACTGCTGATCTACATCTGGTACAGAAGTTAACGTTGTCAAATTGCTATCTGGTCTGAAAAAATCGATAGTCGATGCTAAGAAATTGTGCATAGCTAGTTTGTAATTTTCTTTTCCTGATCCTATAAGCGATGCAGTAATTTCGGCACTAGCAGAAGGGTGGGGTTCGTTGTCAATAATTCCTCTCGAACCAAGTTCTGTTTCTGGGTCAACTAATGCTTCAAACGGAACTCTAAAATCAAAATCAGAGTTAATTCTTGGAATGTCAATTAAATATCCAAGACTATTTCTTTGGTTAGGTGTGCCGACCAGAGAAAGATTCACGTCTTGGGTGTGTACTGGATAATCAACAGCAATGCCAGATTTAATGCTATTGTATAAAATACCTGGAGCAAACAAAGATTTCCAAACTGGGTTCATAAAACCCGTTGAGCGTCCAGACAATGTTGTGGTTAAATCAATTTCAGTAGAACCAAAACTTCCATACCCAGCCATAACTCCAGTTACAGAGAAACTTGCAGAATAACTATCATAAAATAATTTTGTTATCTGCACAGTTCTTTCCGATGGGTAAAAACCATCATAAGGTAAAAATTTAATTAAAGCATCTGCAGATAAAGTTATTTTTTTAGGTTCTGATTGATCATTATAAGCATTGTGATTAACAAGAGAAAAAGTTTTTAAGAAATCTGTGTGTAAATATTCTCTTGCAAAACCAGATTGAGTACTAGAAGATAAGGAAGAACCGGTTATCGTGTATGCACCATCTGGTTCTGATAAGAACCCACTTGGGGCATCATTGAGATAATAATCCATGTGCTCAGAAATTCTAAATTCTGGAATAATTCCATAATCCTTGCCGACTCTTTTTATCTCCTCAACATAATCATCGTATGTGTCATAGAAAGGTGCTTTACCTGATTGTTCTCCTGCTTCCCATTTGGTATCGCCAAATTTATATTCATGAGTTGTGTCAGATGGAATAACACCAGCAATTCTTCTATTATACTGGGGTAATAAAGCAGAATAGTAAAGGTGTGGTGTTGGATAAGTTGTATTTGCACCGCTAGAAGTTATAAAAGCATTATTTGAATATGGGTAAAAAGAGTTTTGTAAGATGCCACCACCGTCAGATGCCGATACCGCTGGTAAAATATTGAACGCAAGCGGAGAAAGACTAACTTC
>Ga0208547_1000839_pt1 | contig 17387 bp, 31 predicted proteins | sample DEB08_DNA_5_FD_185501 | JGI IMG/M metagenome (GOLD analysis project Ga0208547, IMG submission 185501) | Aqueous microbial communities from the Delaware River and Bay under freshwater to marine salinity gradient to study organic matter... | ecosystem: Environmental > Aquatic > Marine > Coastal ...
ATTTTAAAGGAGATGCTTCGACACCAGCAGCCGAGAGAGCAGCTGATAAACAACGACGCTTTGATATTTTTAAAAGAAATGGTGAATTTAGAGATTCACAATACAAAGGTATTGGTATGGACGAGTTTTATGGCGGTCCTAATGCTGTTGATGAAAGCGGAAAACACTATACCTCGACGCTAGAAAAGATTTTAAAGAAACAAGCACAAAGTAATAATTCAGAAATTATTACCATGCCTGTACAATTAAAAAGTGGAAAAGGAGCAACACAATATCGTGTCACTGATCAGAATGGTAACATGGTAGCAACCTTAACCAATGAAGATCAAGCAAGAGAACTACTTGTATCAAATCCAAATTACAGAATTCAGCCTATTTCCATACCCAACAAAAAAGACATGGAGCCAGTTTTTGCTATTAAAATTACTCCTGAGATGTTAGAACCATATAAAACACACAAAGCGCAAGGTGGACTTGTCGAGCATATTGATATATTTGAGGTATAAGAATGGCCGTAGATAGAAGAATTACAGGGGAACCAACAGAATTAGAAGCAGAATCTGTTACTATTGAAACACCCGAAGATCAACTAACAGTTGAAAACATTGAAATGACAGAAGATGGTGGAGCGTTAATTAATCCAGTCGATGAACAAATGGAAGTAGAATTTGATTCTAACTTAGCCGAATATATTGATGAAAAAGATTTGCAAAATATTTCATCTGATTTGATTGGTGAGTATAAAGAAGATAGTTCCTCTCGAGAAGAGTGGTATGACGCTTACGCAAAAGGATTAAAACTACTTGGATTTAAATATGAAGATAGATCACAACCTTTTCAAGGAGCAAGCGGTGTAACGCATCCTTTATTGTCAGAGACTGTTACACAGTTTCAAGCGCAAGCCTATAAAGAATTATTACCTGCTAATGGCCCTGTAAGAACACAACTTATTGGCAAAGCCGATCCTCAAAAAGAACAACAAGCACAGCGCGTGCAGGACTTCATGAATTATCAAATCATGCATGTTATGGAAGACTTTGATCCTGATTTAGATCAAATGCTTTTCTATTTACCTTTATCAGGCTCTAGTTTTAAAAAGGTATACTATGATTCTACAATGGGAAGAGCTGTATCAAAGTTTATCCCCAGTGAAGAATTAATTGTTCCTTACACAGCAACTGATTTAGCGACAGCGGAACGTGTTACACATGTTTTAAAAAGAACAGAAAACGACATTCGTAAACTACAAGTAACAGGTTTTTATCGTGATGTAGACTTAGAGGAATATACCAATTCTGATACAAGCAGTATTCAAACTGAAGTTAACAGAATGGATGGTGTAAGGGAAACAGGTAGTGGTTATAAAAACGATCAATATACTTTACTAGAAATACACTGTGATTTAGATTTACCAAGTTTTGAAGATCCTGATGGAATTAAACTTCCTTATATTGTTACTATTGATGAAGGCTCTGGCAATATTTTATCGGTGTACAGAAACTATGATGAAAAAGATTCTTTAAAAAAGAAAAAACAATATTTTGTTCATTACAAATTTTTACCTGGTTTAGGTTTTTATGGTTATGGGTTAATTCATATGCTTGGTGGTTTATCAAGAACAGCAACAGCAGCTCTTCGACAACTTCTTGATGCAGGCACATTAGCAAATTTACCAGCAGGCTTTAAGGCTAGAGGTTTACGTATTGCTGATGATGATTCTCCAATACAACCTGGTGAGTTTAGAGATGTAGATGCACCAAGTGGTGACTTACGTGCAGGACTAATGCCTTTACCTTACAAAGGTGCTGATCAAACTTTATTTCAGTTACTAGGATTTGTTGTACAAGCAGGACAACGTTTTGCTTCTATTGCTGATCAAAAAATAGGTGATAGTGTAGCAGCTAACGCTCCTGTTGGAACGACGATGGCTTTGATCGAAAGAGGATCAAGAGTTATGAGTGCAATACATAAAAGATTACACTATGCACAAAAAACAGAATTTAATTTACTTGCAAAAGTATTTAGAGATTTTTTACCTCCTCAGTATCCATACACATTAAATGATAACGCTGTACCGAGTATTAAAACATCTGATTTCGATGAACGTGTTGACATCATGCCAGTGTCTGATCCGAACATATTTTCTATGTCTCAACGTGTTACGTTGGCACAAACACAATTACAAATGGCACAATCAGATCCTAAGTCTCATAACCTATATGAAGCCTATAAAAGAATGTATCAATCACTTGGTGTAAAAGATATAGACGCTATTCTTCCTCCACCAAAACCACCAGCACCAAAAGATCCTGGTTTAGAGAATGCTGATTCATTACTTGGACAAAAATTACTTGCATTTAGACAACAAGATCATCAAGCACATATTGATGCTCACAGAACATTTATGTCTTCTATGTTGGTACGCTCAAATCCTCAAGCAACCATTTTATTACAAGCACATATCATGGAACATGTTTCTTTATTAGCAAGAGAACAAATAGAGGCAGAAAATGCTCCTCTTATTGAACAAGAAGCAAGAAAATTTGGCGGACAACTACCACCAGATCTACAAGCACAGTTCCAAGAAGAAGTTGAACGTCAAGTTGCGACTAAAGTTACAGAATATATTGAAGAAATGTTCGTTGAAGAGCAAGAAGCAATGGCAGCACAGGGTTCAGACCCACTTGTTGAGCTAAAACAGCAAGAATTACAGCTAAAATCACAAGATATTCAAAGAAAAGCACAAAATGATCAACAAAAACTTGATTTAGAGGGTGCAAAACTTAACCAAAGTGCAAAAATAGCACAAGATAAGATAGATTCTAACGAAGATATTGCACAATTACGTGCGAATGTTAATCTAGAAAAACAAAATGACAAGCGCAACAGTTAAATTACAGGAATATTTTACTGAGTTAATGACTTTTGCTGATACAGGTGTAACAAGTCAAGAAGATCAGATACTTTTAGCGGGTGCAATGATGGGTGTAGCTAAAATGTTGTATCACAACAACCTTACCGAGCAAGAGTATGATAATATTTTAAATCATAATGCAAGAGACTTGCTAAATCTTTTAAAACCAACTATACATTAAGAAAATGAAAAAGAAAAAAAAGTTTCCTGATTTAAGTGGTGATGGTAAAGTTACCAAAAAAGATATTTTAATGGCTAGAGGGGTTATTAAAAAGAAAAAAGGCAAAAAAAAGGCAAAAAAATGAAATTTAAAAGTGCAAAAATGACTACTGTGTCGCAAAAAAACCCTTTTCCTAGTATGAAAGTGGGTTCTGATGCTGCAATGACTTTTCCTGCTTTTGTTGTAAAAAACAACAAAGGTGCGGGTCCAAAAGGGCAAACAAGTAAAATGCAGATTAAAAAAGTAGCATTCAAAGGCGTAAAATAGTATAATCCCGACTTTAACAAAGGAGGTTCTATGAACTTACTAAAAGATCTATGGTCACACATTAAAGAGTGGAGTGACTGGCAGATGAAAGATTGGATCAAGGCCGCTATTGTAGCGATCGTTGTTATCTGGGTAATTAGCTGGATGACAGGCGGAGCAGCATAGTGCTACAAGCTCTCGGAGGACTATTAGGCGGTAAAGGCGGAGCCTTAAAAACTATCGCAAAAGTTGTCGACGAGATTCATACATCAGAGGAAGAAAAATTAGATAAAAAAATATTGATGCAACGCATTCAACAAAAGCTTGCAGAAAAGCAATTAGATGTTAATGCAAAGGAAGCCAGCCATCGCAGCGTATTCGTTGCTGGCTGGCGACCATTTATAGGTTGGATCGGAGGGCTTGCTTTAATGTTTTCCTTCATCCTATCACCATGTATTGAGTGGTATGCAAAATTTTCAGGTATAGATATTGTACCACCTGTCATAGAGACTGGGCCCCTTCTGGCCATAGTCACTTCAATGCTCGGGGTCGCGGGCATGAGAAGTTTTGAGAAGGCGAAAGGATTAACTAAATAATGAGTTGGAATTTTAATGAGATGTTAGACAAGTGTTGGATAACAGCACTTAAACATGAACCAGACGCAAAACTTTATCAAGGGTTTGCTACAAAAGAAATGAAATTTGTAAATTGTGTTTTTAGAGGAAAGAATAATACAACTCTTTTAGTAAAGTGTACTGATGAAGGTAACACACATTTAAAAGATCTTGACAGTCCTTATATGGATGATTGTGTTATTCATCCACCTATAAAAATGTCACAAGAAGAATCACTAAAAATATTAACAGAGCATTTAATAAATCCAGAGTGGTCAAATGTTGTTCTACGTAAACCTCTTGGACCAGAACCAATTAACACTTCTTATATTTATACATGCGTTACTGGTTATTGGGCCGTGGATACAGAAACAGGAGCCGTTACTAAATTCTCATGACATACGACGAATTAGCTGGTTCCGTAAAATTATCTGAAGGCTTTAGAGATCACGTATATATAGATACGGAAGGATTTCGCACGATTGGCTGGGGCCACAAAGTGGTGCATGAAGATAATTTTGAAGATGGTAAAACATATACCAAAGAAGAACTACAAGAAGTATTTGATAAAGATTTAAACACTGCAATAGGTAAAGCTAGAACACTTATGGAAGAACATAGTGTAACTGATTTGCCTACAACAGCGCAGCATACCATTACCGAAATGGTATATCAGCTTGGCCCTACAGGCGTGTCCAAGTTCCGTAACATGTGGAAATGCCTGCAGAACCGAGATTTTAACGGCGCGAGTTTAGAAATGTTAGACTCGAAATGGAATCGTCAAACTCCAAATCGCTGTAAAAAATTATCGGATCAAATGAAATCATGCGCCTAGAAAACTTTTTTACTTATTTTAAAAATCAACTAAAAGATAGACAAGACACTATAAGACAGGCTATATGTAGTGGTGTAAAAGATTGGGACGAATATCGGTATTTGACTGGTAAACTTCGCGGTCTTGAAGAAACTGAACAGGAACTCACGGACCTGCTGAAGAAAACGGAGCTAGACGATGACGACTAAACCTAAATTAATAGTCCCAAAACATGTTTGGGATGGTGCAGAAAAACAAAAAGAAAAAAAAGAACTAGAAAAAGTTCCTCAACCAGTCGGTTGGAGAATAGTTTTATTTCCTTTGAAATTAAAAGGTAAGACAAAAGGTGGTGTTATTCTTACTGATGAAACAGTAGAAGAATCACAAATAACAACAAATATATGTAAAGTATTAAAGACTGGTTCTTTATGCTACAAAGATAAAGAGAGATATCCTGATGGTCCTTGGTGTAAAGAGGGTGATTGGGTTATAATAACTCGCTATGCAGGATCTCGAGTAAAGATTGATGGTGGTGAGTTGCGTATTATTAACGAAGATGAGATTCTGGCAGTCGTTGATGATCCGAGAGATATTTTGCCAGCTAACATAATGTAACATGGAGGATTCTATGCAAGTACAATCACAAAATGACAAAATGATCCCGATAGATACCTCTGGTGATCCTGTCGAAGTGGAATTGAAAGAGGAAGAAAAGAAAGTAAATCCTGAAGCAGAAGTTCAAGTTGAAGAAGTTCAACAGGAAGCTGAAACAAAAAAGGAAGAGCTTGAAGATTATTCGCAGTCAGTAAAACGTCGTATTGATAAACTAACACGTAAAATGCGTGAAGCAGAAAGACGTGAGCAGGCAGCAATTGACTATGCTAAAAAAGTACAAGAACAGCAAAAAGTCTTACAAGCTCAAGTTAAACAAAGAGATACACAATGGATAGATGAGACATCAAAAAAATTAGATGCTCAAGAGGAGTTTGCAAAGAGAGCATTGCAAGCAGCTATTCAAGAAAACGATACGGAAAAACAAGTTGAGGCTCAACAAGCTATTTCAAGAATGGCAGTGGAAAGGCAAAATCTAGCAACACAAAAAGTGCAAATGGAAAATTCTTCACAGGAAGAGTCAAGACTTCCTGAATTTACACAACAACCTGAAGTTAAACCACCGAGTGAGAAAGCCAGACAATGGGCTCAAGATAATACTTGGTTTAATAGTGATAGAGCTATGACCTTTACGGCAATGGAAATTCATAAGGATTTAGTACAAGAAGGATTTGACGTAGAGAGTGATGAATACTATAATGAAATAAACCAACGTGTAAAAAACGAGTTTCCTCACAAGTTTGAGGAGGTTAAACCGAGGCAAAAAGTTGCCTCAGCTGTACGAACAACGTCCACAGGACGCCGCACTGTGAAACTCACACCCTCACAGGTAGCTATTGCAAAAAAACTTGGTGTGCCACTTGAAGAGTACGCAAAACACGTGAAGGAGAATTAATATGAGTACTGAAAAAATAAACAAAACCTCACGCAAATTAGAAACCCGTGAAAAGGATGCTCGAAAGAGGGGATGGGTTCCTCCTTCGAACTTAGAAGCACCTGAACCACCAGAAGGTTTTCACCACAGGTGGGTAAGAGCTGAATATCGTGGCATGGCTGATGAAAAAAATATCATTGGTAGGCTACGAAGTGGATATGAATTTGTACAAGCAGAGGAATATCCCGATAGAATGGATTTACCATCTATTGCTGACGGCAAATACAAAGGTGTAATAGGTATCGGCGGATTATTATTGATGCGTTGTCCTGTTGAAGTAAAAGAGGATCGGGATGATTATTTCCGTAATCTTACAAACGATAAGACAGCAGCTATTGAAAGTGATCTACATAAAGATGAGCACCCTAGCATGCCAATCCATCAGGAAAGGCAAAGCAGAGTAACATTTGGGGGCAAGAAATCTTAATGAGTAAGATTAAAATGTCTCCAGATAAGTAATAGGAGACTAATATGGCTAATATAGATGCCGCATTCGGTTTACGTCCAATTGCTAAAGTAGGTTCGGCTCCAGGTGGGACAACTGGAACTACTAAATACTCTATAGGTGATAACCAAAGTACTGCGATCTTCACTGGCGACCCCGTTAAATATAAAAATGACGGAACTATTGAAGTAGCTACTGCAAGTGACGCACTGTTAGGAGTATTTATGGGTTGTTTTTACACAGATCCAACTACTGGCAAACCGACGTATAGAAATTACTTTCCTGCATCGTTATCTCCAGGAGATGCGATTGCTTTTGTTGCAGATGATCCAGATCAAATGTACATAGCACAACAAGATTCAGTCGGTTCTAATCTTGTGGCGGCAGACCTTAACTTAAACGCTAACTTAATCTTTGGCGCAGGAAGCACTACAACAGGTGTTTCTGGTGTTGAGATTGACTCAAGCACAGGTGCAGTAACAGCTACACACCAAGTAAGATTGATTGATTTTTATGATATACCAAGTAACGACGCGACAGCGAACAACAGTGAATTGGTTATCAAAATTAACAATCACTCTCTTAATGGTGGTACTGGTACTGTGGGCTTATAAGGAGGACTAGACTATGGCGATTAATAGAGCACAACTGGCCAAAGAACTAGAGCCTGGCTTAAACGCCCTCTTCGGTATGGAATATTCTCGATATGAGAATGAACATGCTGAGATCTTTGACCAAGAATCAAGCGACAGAGCATTCGAAGAAGAAGTAATGCTTGTTGGCTTCGGTGAAGCAGCGGTAAAGCAGGAAGGTTCAGCAGTACAATTTGATACTGCACAAGAGTCTTTCACTGCTAGATATACTCACGAAACTGTAGCATTAGCTTTCAGTTTGACTGAGGAAGCTGTCGAAGACAACTTGTATGACACTTTATCGGCTCGTTATACTAAATCATTGGCACGTTCAATGGCGTACACTAAGCAAGTAAAAGCTGCGAACATTTTAAATAATGCATTCGCAACTGCTGGCGGTGATGGTGTTTCATTAGTAAACACTGCACACCCAACTGCTTTAGGTGGCACTTTCTCAAACAGAAGTGCAACTGACGCTGACTTGAACGAAACCTCATTAGAGCAAGCGATGATCGACATTGCAGGCTTTATCGATGAAAGAGGGCTAAAAGTTGCAATGCAAGGTAGAAAACTAATTCTTCCTGTAAACATTCAATTTGTAGCTGATAGAATTTTAAATTCTACTCTAAGAGTTGGTACTGCTGATAATGACATCAACGCACTTAGAAACATGGGTATGCTACCTGATGGATACGTGGTTAACCACTACCTATCAGATACTGATGCATACTTCATCAAAACTGATGCTCCTAATGGATTCAAACACTTCGTAAGAGCTGCCCTTGCTACTGGCATGGAAGGTGATTTCGATACAGGAAACATGAGATATAAAGCACGTGAAAGATACAGCTTTGGTTTCTCAGATCCTAGATGTGTATACGGATCTCAAGGTTCATAAGAATTAACTAAATCTTTCTTAGGTGAAGAAGGCGCTTGTAAGAGCGCCTTTTTTATTTTATAACTTATGTACCTAGATTAATTAAGTTGTGTAGACTGACTAGGCAGACGGTATAGAGACTACATGACGAGGGCTATACACCATAGGAGGTTATTATGGCACAAACGACTTTTCAAGGGCCAGTTAAATCAATTAACGGTTTCATAGGAGCAGGTGTTGGAAACGTAGTAAGCTTAACAGCGGATACAACTCTAACAGTTGCAGACCACGCAGGTCGAATTTTAACGTGTAATGATGCAGACGGCAAATTTACTTTACCAACGATTGACGCTACAGCTGATGCTAACGGCACAGGACCAGGCAACGATCCAAACAACACTAACAACGTAGGCGCTACTTTTACTTTTATTGTAGAAACAGCAGCTACTGATATGGACGTGTTAACTGATGGTACCGATAAATTTGTTGGTGGTGCTTACATTGGTATTGATGATTCAGCAGCAGGTAAAACTTTTATCTCTGGTGCAACTAACGATGTTATTACACTAAACGGAACAACAAAAGGTGGACTTGCAGGTAGTATTATTAAATGTACTGCAATGGCTGATAATAAATATCATGTCGAAGCACAGTTATTAGGTTCAGGAACTCTAGTAACTCCATTTGCGGATGCGTAATGTTCGGTCTTAAAAATAAAGAACTAACTTCGAGCGGACAAGTTACGACTAAAGTCTCTGCGGGCACTAACACTCTTAGTGCCCCCGCTAGAGTTCTACAGTTAAGCATTAGATGCGGTGCAACTTTAGGAAGAGTGGATCTAAGAGATAACGGTTCAGGTGGAACTGTTAAATACACAGTTCCTACTCCTGCAATCGGCGCTGGTGAAGATGAAGTAATGACGATTAGTTTTCCAGATTTAGGTATTAAATTTGATACAGATCTTTACGTTTTCTTTAACCAAGCAACGCACGTAGAAGTTTTGTACGCATAAGATGGCTAGGCTTGTCACATCAATTTCTAAATTAGGATCCTCTGAGCCATTTGAACTTCAGGTGGCTCAGGGACAAATCGCTTATCACAAACATATTTACAAGTTTGGACAAAATTCAGTCGTTGGAAATAGTGTAGAAACTATCTGGCAACAAGGTGGTTTATATTCTTATCCACCAAGTGCAACTACAATGACGGTATCTAGTTCTAATACAAATGATACATCAGCAGGAACAGGTGCAAGAACAGTTTTAATTTCTGGATTGGACGGAGATTATAATGAAATATCTGAAACTATAACACTAAATGGTCAAACAGCTGTTACTACTACTAATTCATTTTTACGAGTAAACAGAGCAATAGTTTTAACCGCAGGAAGTGGCGGGGCAAACGCAGGAACTATTTATGTAGGAACAGGAACAGTGACTACAGGTGTACCTGCCAATGTTTATACAACAATTAATGGAGATGGCACAAACCAAAGTCTTCAAGCATTTTGGACAGTACCCGCAAACTATAACGCTTATATTCATCAAACAAATATCTCAACAGGAAATAGTTCAAATACTCCCGCTGTTTTAAAAACTTTGTTAGTGGCAAGACCACATGGTGGAGTATTTAACACAAAAGAAGTAATTGTATTAACAGATGGCAATCATCTACAGAACTATAGTTTTCCCATTACATTAACAGAAAAAACAGATATTGAATTTAGAGCAGAGTCAAGTTCAGGATCTGTAAGCTTTAATGTGTCTGCGTCTATGAATATTTTATATGTTAGAATGGGAAGCAGTTTATAATGGCTGATAAGCAACCACGTAGAAATAAAAAGAATTTCCGCCCTACTGAAAAGGGGGCGGGAATGACTAAAGCTGGGGTAAAGAAATATAGAGCAATGAACCCTGGTTCTAAATTAAAAACAGCAGTTACAGGTAAAGTTAAAAAAGGATCTAAAGCTGCTAAAAGAAGAAAATCATATTGTGCAAGAAGTGCAGGTCAAATGAAACAATTTCCAAAAGCTGCGGCTAATCCTAACTCAAGATTACGTCAAGCTAGAAAAAGATGGAAGTGTTAAGAATTTTATTAATAGTTTCTATACTATTGTTTTCACAAAAAATTTATGGAGAGACAAACACTGTGTCTTCGACGGTGGTGACAAATTCGACACCGCCAACTGCTTCGGCGCCAAGTGTTGTTGTAAACAATTCTGATATTTGTAAAGTAGCAACGTCAGGCGCCATACAAACAAATATACTTGGTTTGGCTACAGGCGTTGTAGTGGACGATGAGCTGTGTCAATTGCTCAAGCTCAGTAGGCAGATGTATGCTGCAGGCCTAAAAGTTGCGGCGGTGAGTATACTAGCACAAGACCCAAGGGTGTTTGACAGTTTAGTGATGGCAGGAACACCACCTCCGTACATGGGTTCTATTGGCAGTGAAGCTTTAGAGAAATGGAAATCAAATCCACATATGATACCAGAAGGTAGCATGGTATTTAAAGATGATGTTTTAAAAATTAATATAAATGAGGATGTAGATGATGGCGAATTCAAAAAGTTTTTATTTTTGGCTATGGCTATGTATATCGGTCTCCCTATCCTTTTCTAGTAAAGCACAAGTAGATTGCTCCACAACAACTGTCGGTTTATGTGACGAGGTTGTTGATCAAGTTATTATTGAAACAGTAACTGAAACAATTGAAATGAAACCCGATGGTATTCTAACTACCACAACCACCGAAAAAGATATTACAACCACCACCGTCGAAAACAAAGATAGTGGTGATATTCTTGATAGTGACAACGGATATGTAGCGACTTCGAAGGACGGTTCAATGGGCTCAGACTGGGGTGGCCAAGGTCCCGCTAGTATGCCTACAGGAACTTATTGTGGTGATTTAGGAACTGATAGATGCGCTGAAATTACAGGGTCTGATAATAATACAAGCGCTATGGGTGTTGAAGGAATGGGAACCACCTTTATACAAACAGTTGATGTATCTGAACTCGATATAAAATATGGAGGTAGAACTAACTATTCTATCAAAGTTGATAAGCAAGATGCTCAAGATAGAATATATATGCATATTACAGGAAGAGACGGAACTACTGAGGTATTTAGTGGTACTGATATTTTATCGGAGTCGGGTGTTAATAGTGGTTATCAAGTATACGAAAGTGGCTTTGATTTTTCAGGCACCATTACAAATTTAATTATAGAGGTAGGCGGACGTGATGTGAATTTAGCCGTGGGCCCAGTTTTTGATGACGTAAGCATTCGTGTGTTATACAACACTATTTCTACAATAGTACAACAAACGATTACATCTGTAGAAATGTGGGTTGCTTACGGTGGTAGTACCGAAACAGAAGTTATAGATATTGTAGAAGATTTTTTTGATCATAATGATTTTGTAGAAAAACCAGGTGGTGAAATAGATATACAACCAATTGAAGAACCAGATACAGAAGTTTCTTACGAAATGGTTGAAATGGAAATGGAAATAGAAATGCCTGTCATGGAGGTAGAAATACCAGAGATGGAAATGGAAATGCCAGAAATAGAAGTGGCGAGTGTTGAGACAGAGATAGAAGCAGAGATGGAAATGGAAATGGAGATGCCTGAACCAGAGGTAAATGAGCCAGATCCACAACCAGAGGAGGTACAAAATGAACCTACTGAAGAAGATACTACAGAGCCTGAACCTGAAACGCAGGAGGAGCCTAAGCAGGAAGAAAGCGCACCAGAGGCTACTGAAAATGAAACTAAAGAAGTTGAGGTTGAGGAAGTAGAAGAAAAAGAAGAACCTAAAGAAGAGCCTAAACAAGAGGAAAGTAAAAAAGAAGTGGCGGCGAAAAAAATATTAGAGAAGATGGGTGATAAAGGTAGATATGATTCAGCAAATCAGTTAAAAACATTAATTGTGATGCAAGTATTAGGTAATTCAAAATCATTCTTTGATTCACAAAAACAACTGAATGATATTGAAGGATTTTTTACAGATCAGTTTATTCCTGATGCTGAACTTACAACAAACAATATAGCACAATATTTCTTGTTTGCAGGAAGTGATGGGCTAATGAACGAAATGGTAATGCAACAGTGGCAGAATTAGAATTTGCGGGTTTAAAGTTTAAAGGCGGAAAGATAGTCGTTGTCTTAACAGCACTAGGTACATTGCTTGGTGGTGCGTGGGGCGCGTTTGAATTTTATAAGGATTATCTAACGATGAAAGATACCATATCTCAATATGTCAGCCCTGACCTTTCAGGCTTTGATAAACGTATAGATTTAGTACAACAAGAAGTAGAAATGCTACAGAGTGAAATGAGTATGATTCTAGAAGAAGTTGGATTAGTGGCAGATGTAGCTAAAGAATTAAAAAACGATTTAAAAGGTGATGTGAGACGTATTGAAACAATTGTTGAGGATGTAGAGACAAGAGTAAAAGAAGATTCTAGATCAAATGAAAAAGACTTAAAATTAACGGTGGATGGTATTGAGTCTGATATGCAAAAATTAGAAAATGAGCTAAATGAAGCTATGACAGAATTACAAGAAAGCATTGATAAACAAATTAAGCTAACTCTCGCTAATCCTTTATCTCAAATGAAGTAATGGTAGCTAAACTCCCAAATAACCAATACTTTACACCTATTAAAAAAAGAACTAGTATAGGTAATTCTTCACGCAGTAGGCCGAAGAATAAAAACAAAAGACGTCAACACGTTAAATATAGAGGTCAAGGTCATGGGTAAATTATGTGCTAGAGGAAAAGCTGCAGCTAAAAGAAAATTTAAAGTTTACCCTTCTGCTTATGCAAACATGTATGCAAGTGCTGTGTGTTCTGGAAAAGTAACACCAGGCGGTAAAAAGAAACCAAAGAAAAAAGCTGATGGAGGAATGATTAATAAAATTTCTCAGCAAAGAAAAAAGGTATCCAACTATAATCAAGGAGGCATTGCTAAAGGTTGTGGTGGTATTATGGAAAATAAACGTAAAGTAACCGCAGTAACATAAATGTCCTTACGAAAGTGGGTAAAAGAAAAATGGGTAGATATAGGTGCTCCCAAAAAGAATGGTAAGTATCAACCTTGTGGTAGATCTAAAGGCAGTAAAAGAAAATATCCAAAATGTGTTCCTATAGCAAAAGCTAAAAGCATGACAGCAGGACAGAAGAAATCTGCTGTTGCTAGAAAAAGAGCTGCAGGCAATACAGGACCTAAACCAAAGAATGTCGCAACATTTACAAAAAGAAATAAAAAAAGACGTACGTAAGTGGTCTGAACACTTTCTTGAGATACCTAATAAACATTTAGGTGGTTTTCCCGCATGTCCTTTTGCAAAGAAAACATGGCAGAATAATAAAGTTATTATTGAAGTAAAGAGAAAGAACAAATGGTATAAAACACAACTTAACGCTCAATTAAAACAATTAGATTTTCATATCCATGAGATATTGATATTTTGTGATCCATACTTTAATTATTCTCTAGAGGAATTTCAGGATATTATTGATGCATACAATGATTGGTATAATGAAAAGGATATATTTTTTATGGGTTTTCATCCCCTCAATCCAGCCAATGAAGAAGAACAAGAGTTTCTGGTTACTCCAAATGGGGAGACCCCACTTGTAGAGAGTGATCTTATGTATTCTATGATGTTGATACAAAAGTTCTCGCAATTACAGGAAGCTTCTGATAAACTACATCGTCAAGGTTACTATAAGAAGTGGCCAAAAGGGTATTATAAAGACGTCGTAGTATCTAGACAAAAAACCTTTAAACGAATATTCGGAGGTCGATATGATGGGTAAGAAAAAATCAGTTCCAATGAAACGAGGTGGCGTTGCTAAAAAACGTGGCGGTGGCATGATGATGGAAATGAAACGTGGCGGTAAAGTCATGAAGGGTAAAAAGAAAAAAGTAATGAAGAAAAAAGGCAAGAAAAAATAGATGCCTACGTATTCTTCAACATCAGATTTCAATTTATCAATTGATGATATATCAGAAGAAGCTTTTGAACGATGCGGTCTTCAAATTCGTAGTGGCTATGATATAAAGACCGCAAGACGTTCTCTTAATTTAATGTTAGCTGAATGGGCTAATAGAGGTTTAAATCTTTGGACAATTCAAAAACAAGAAAAAACATTAGCGGCTAATACAACAGCTTTAACAGGAACTGATTTATTTGGTTCTGCGGCTAATGACAGTTCACAGATTGTTGATATTACTGATGTCATTATTCGTGATTCAAGTAATAATGATTATTCAACATCAAGTATAAGTAGAGCTACGTATTGGAACTATACTGTTAAAACGACCAGCGGACGACCAACTCAATACTATTTTGAACGTACGATAAACCCAACACTATATCTATATCCTGCTGCAGATTCAGCATACACTCTAATATATTATGCTCTTGTTCGGATGAAGGACTCGGGCGATTACACGAATAATTCTGAAATTCCTTTTCGTTTTCTTCCATGTTTATCTGCTGGATTAGCTTATTACATAGCTATGAAAAAAGCGCCAGATAGAATTCAATTATTAAAACAAATTTATGAAGATGAGTTTCAAAGAGCGGCTGATCAAGATGGTGAAAGAACAAGTTTATTCTTAACACCTAAAACATATTTACCAGGAGCCTAGATGGCTAGATACGCGTCAGGAAAATTCGCACAACGAATATCTGATCGTTCAGGTATGGCATTTCCCTATAATGAAATGGTGCAAGAATGGAACGGTTCGTGGGTTCATATCAGTGAGTTTGAACCAAAACACCCTCAACTAGAACCATTACCAAAGGTATCCGATCCAGAATCATTACAATATGCAAGAGGGCAAAAAGTTAATGCTATTGTGCCCTTAACAAACAATCTATATGCAAGAAATATATTTGGTGTAAAAAAACAAACTATATCACAATTTAACCCTATTCCTGCTCCAGGTGCTTATGAAACAGTTATTGTTAATACCATGCAACCAATAGATGGGACGGATCAAGAAAATAAAGATATAGAAATAAAATCATTTATTGGTAAAGTATCAGTGAGTATAACATGACAACTTATTCAGAATTATTAACACAAATAAGAGATTACACAGAGACATCTAGTGATGTTTTAACAGATACTATTCTTGATGATTTTATTCAACATGCCGAAAAACGTATATTTAGAGAAGTTGATTTAGATGTATATAGGTCCTATCAATTTGCTAGTCTGACACAAGGTAATCCTTTTGTTACATTACCTGGTGCAGATACAGGACAATTAGCCTTTATCAGATCAGCACAGATTTATCCATCAACAGGGACACCAACACGTACGTATTTGGAGCAAAAAGACATTTCGTACATGAATGAATACTGGCCAGACAGAAGCTCTGAGTCACAACCAAAATATTATGCAATGTGGGATCAAGACACAATATATCTTGCACCTACACCAAATTCCAATTATAATATTGAATTAGCTTTGAACAAGCAAGAAACTGGATTATCCTCATCTAATACAACAACTTGGGTGAGTACAAATGCTCCAAGAGTTCTTTTATATGCTTGCCTATCGGAGGCATATAAGTTCTTAAAAGGACCAGATAATCTTTTAGCTTTCTATGAACAAGGCTATCAACAAGCACTACAAGGCTTGCAACTTGAACAACAAGGTAGAAGAAGACGTGATGAATACTTTGATGGTGTTCTCCGACTTCCTCTTGAATCGAAACAACCATAAGGAGATAAAACATGGCAATATCGTCTGCAATATGCAACACTTTTAAGAGAGATCTTTTAAAAGGGTTTCATGATTTTGACTCGTCTGGTGGAGATACCTTCAAGATTGCATTATTTACTTCATCTGCAACTTTAGGTGCTTCTACTACAGATTATTCAACTACTAACGAAATAACAAACACATCTGGCTCTGCTTACACAGCAGGGGGTGAAACATTAACTAATAACGGTGTAACAGGTGGATCAGGAGCTTCAACAGCATATGTTGATTTTGCGGATGCACAATGGACATCGGCTAGTTTTACTGCAAACGGTGCGTTGATTTACAATACAACGACTGACGCAGGTACAGGTACAACAGATGCGGTTTGTGTATTAGCATTTGGTGGAGACTTCACAGCATCAAACGGTACGTTTACTGTGCAATTCCCAGCAGCAAATACAAGTGATGCTATTATAAGAATTTCGTAGGAGGACTAAATGGCTTTAGTCCTCAACGATCGTGTTAAAGAAACCACGACTACCACAGGAACAGGAGCAATAGCTCTTGGTGGAGCGGTATCTAGTTTTGAAACTTTTGGTGCTGGTGTTGGTAATAGCAATACAACGTATTATGCTATTGTACATCAAACAGCCAATGAGTTTGAAGTAGGACTTGGTACGCTTGATGGTACCAGTGCAAATTTAACAAGAACAACCGTTATATCTAGCTCTAATAGTGATGCAGCAGTAAACTTTTCTGCAGGGACGAAAGATGTATTCTGTACGTTTCCTGCAAGTAAAGCTGTATTTAAAGATGCGAGTGATAACACTAATTTTGCTGATGATGAAAAAATACAATTAGGAACTGGTAATGATATACAATTATATCACGATGGTGCTAATTCTTACTTTGATGGAGGAGACGTAGGAGCTTTTTATATAAGAGGAGGATCTTCAGGACAAGGCCCTTTAACATTAACTGATTCTGCAGGTGGAAATAGGTTTTTAGTTGGTAATCAAGGGGGCGCTACTGAAATCTATCACAACTCATCAAATGCAAAAAAATTAGAAACAATATCGACAGGGGTACAAACAACAGGAACAGTGAACGTCAATGGAGCTTATACCTTACCGACATCTGATGGCTCCGCTAATCAAGTTTTACAGACAGATGGTGCTGGATCGGTATCTTTTGCAACAGCAAGTGGCGTAAGTGCAGGCTTCGTAATTGCAATGTCGGTGGCGCTTTGATATAAGGAATAGATATGGCACAAGATTTTGAAAACGTAAAAGCAAGAAATATAGGAACTTCCGCTTCAACATTGCTCACCGCTGACTCAGACGA
>Ga0208547_1000844_pt1 | contig 17332 bp, 28 predicted proteins | sample DEB08_DNA_5_FD_185501 | JGI IMG/M metagenome (GOLD analysis project Ga0208547, IMG submission 185501) | Aqueous microbial communities from the Delaware River and Bay under freshwater to marine salinity gradient to study organic matter... | ecosystem: Environmental > Aquatic > Marine > Coastal ...
CCGACTAAAAAAAAGGGCCCCGACTAAGCGAGGCCCCGACTCCCGACTATTTGCCCCCGACTATTTATTTCACCCTCTCAATAATAACGTCGGTTGAACTCTTGGGGTCGTAGCAAGCCATGCAATCGCGGCATTTCTGTCCGGTGCAATTCTCGCCGGGCGTGGGCTTACTGACGTTGTTAAACGTCTTATCAAACCATGCGGGCGCTTTGGCCATCACCTTGTCCACAAGCGGGTTTGAGTAAACCAGAATTAGATTCTCCGGTTTTCCGTGTTCGTCGCAATACTGGCGGATTAGTTGGTGGCGTTTAGTCCACCAAGAAAAACGCGCTTGCGGATTCTCGCGGATGATCCGCATGGCATTGGCGACATAGGCCGCATTGACTATCTCGCCGTGCCCGGAAATCCGCACATATTCACCGGGCTGGAATGTTTTCCGGCCTTTGCCAGTAAGGCGCACAGGTTCGCCGGGATCCCATACCTTGGACAGCGCGTCGCTGTTACGCTGCAAGGCGGGAACCGTGTTTGCCCGGTAGGCCTTTAGCATTTCATGGGAATAACACTTGCGACAGATAACATTGTCCGCCGCGTTCTCGTACATGGACAAGCAAAAAGGGTTGCTTCGCGTGTTGCTATTGATCGCCCGGAAGCCTTCTAACTTGCCGGTCATAATTGATACGTGAACGTCCATTGATAATCCCTCCAAGGATTTACGACGCCCTATTATCCCATGCGGGCAATGCACGAACAACAACTATTTTTGCCTTAGTTTGTTCACCTTTTGTTCCCCTACTCTACCCACGGTATGTAAAACGCCGCGCCAAGAGCCATCCCCGCTATAGTTCCTCAACCACCAGTACCCATACGGAGGTCCGTACAGTGTCCGTACACACCCCGACCCCGACAGAACCCGACCCCGACCCCGACTAAAACCGGCATCCCGACCCCGACCAAAGCCCCCGACCCCGACTCCCGACACCGGGGGCAAAGTGTACCCCCGACCCCCGACAACCCAAGCAATTCAGCCATTCCCGACCCGACTAGGTCAGCAGGATTGACTGTTGTTTCACGTGAAACATTGGGGGAGAGAGGGAGAGAGAGGGGGGAAGTGCTATTCATCAGGTATTCCTCAACTATTCCTCAGTCATCCCATCGGGTGTTACACCGGGCATTTCTTCGGTGTTGTTTCATTGCTTAGGAACACTTCTAGGTCTGTTCTCTTTGTGTTCTTGGGTGGGTGTGTTGGGTAGATGTCTACAGGCTGTGCCGTGCAGAGTTTGGGGGTATTGCGGCCTTTTGGGGGGCCTTCTGGTGGCCCGCTCCCATCCCTTCTCACTACCTCTCAGGGGGTAGATGCCCCTCCATCTTCTGGTCAGGGGCACCCCATCTTCTCATCTGTTAACTTTTGTAAACATGGGTCTTCAGGATCGGCGCGTTTCTGCGCCTTCAGTAACCCGAAAGTTAAGTCCACAGAGGGCCATTAGTATAGCAAACTAGGCTCTTATGTTAAGGATTAATCCCCTGTTGTTAACAAGCCGGTTCATGCCATTACCTCAGAATAATCAAAGTCCTCAAAGTGATCGGATGCGGCGGTTTGGGTTTCGCTCCAACCAACAGGCTCGCCGTTGTATGTAAAAACCATTGATGGCACCCGCAGCGTTCCAGCAATAAACTCGCGACCCTTCGTCGTAACGCGCCACATGCCGCTGTGCTTCTTTTTGAGGTCATCGTTTGTGCGCCGCTCAACCAAGCCCCACCAGCGCAAGGTGGGTAGCTGGTTCGAGCGCACTAGCCATCTTGGTGCGGTCAGCGGTATGTCGGTCCAAGGCCCGTCTGTTGGCGAACTCTGGTGCAGCCAAATTAGGGACTTCATCATGGTTTTGTTGATGCGCCTCGAATAGACGCGGCCCCAGCGATCACAGACGGGACAGTGACCGCCGTCGCTTTTGATGGTTTGCTTCCACGCTGAACGCGCAACAGCAATGCCGTCGAACAAATCAGTTTGGTCGGTCACTCTCCCGGCTCCTTCTGTTGATGGCGTGTCCTCCACGTTCAGGTGGGTCTTGCGGCTTGCCCGCCTCTTCGTCAGCGGCTTCTATAGCCTGCTGTGACTTACCAAGCTCAAACCTCAATTCAAATGCTTCGTCCCACGCCTTTCTTGCGACTGCCATAGCTCGCTCGTGGCCGTGCGAAGTCTTGACCATCTTTGTTTCGCTTTTGTCTTTCCTCTGCATCTAGCTTATCCCGCACCTGAATTGCAGTTAGGTTCGACCTTTCTCTAGCTAACCCATACTCAAGAATCTCAATCCTGCGATCAGCCTCCTCCTGAGTCAGCTTGCCAGCTTGCACGAATTTCGGGTAGCCGCGCTTCCTAACGTCAAGCTCCCTCTCGTACTCGCCGACAAGCTCCTCAAGAGTTACGGGCGGGGTGTTGCTTTTCATGCCGTCTGGCTCGCTCTCTCGATATGCTTTTCGGTGCGGCTGACTCGCTCTTAGTAAGTGCTGATCTATATGAGTGACTCGCTCTGGGACTGTGCTTTTCTTTGGGTGTGACTCGCTCGCCTTGGCTGCTTTTCGGGCTTTTTGACTCGCTCGATTTCTATGCTGGTTCCACATCCTGACTCGCTCTCGTGGTATGCTTTTCGGTGCCCATGACTCGCTCTGGGGTAATGCTTTTCAGACTACCTGACTCGCTCGTTTCTCGTGCTTTTCACCACAAGTGACTCGCTCTGACGTCTTGCTTTTCGACGCGCATGACTCGCTCTCTGTATATGCTTTTCGGTGCGGCTGACTCGCTCTGCGCTACTGCTTTTCCAATTTCTTGACTCGCTCGGGACTCGTGCTTTTCGAGGATCATGGCTCGCTCATAGTCCGTGCTGATATGCACTTGATACTAATGCATTAGATAACACTGACATTCGTGTAGTCAAGTGTAATCTTTGTGTGAGACAAGCACCGTGCTGATGACTGCGTCTATCTCCCTGCGCCAGAAGTCCAGAAAACTTGAGAGTTCGGGAAGTCCCGGCATCAAGTCTTCCTTCTGGATCAGGAAGGTCTGCACCAAATGAGGAAAGTCCGGGAGATAGTAGACAATCTCTGCCGTAACGATCACAGGCTGGCGCAAAATAATCATGCATCATTTTACCATGCACGGCACTCTGCCTCTACATCTCGCTCGGGCGCAACTGTTGCAGCATTCTTCTCAAAGTAAAAAGCAAGCTCACCAACCTCATCGATTTCTCTCTTTATATCCTCAGGATGGATTTCGTCCGTACCCTTATCAATTACGTCCTTAACTCGGTTAAGCGCGTGAATCACGGTGCTATGGTCTCTGTCACCCAAAGCACGGCCAATCTTGATGGTCGAGTACCCAAGCATTTCGTGCATTAGCCAACACGCGACAAAACGCGGCCAAACAATCTTTCTGCGCCTGCTGTCACCTCTCAACTGCTCTATGCCAACGTCGTAATGGTTAGCAACAGCAAGAAGGATATGACGTGCCCTGAGATGCACGACGCGCATTTCATTGCTGCCATGCATTAGTCCTCCTCCAGACATTTATCGAAAGGGGAAACTTTCTCCATCACCGTGCCCGATCCATCGCAGACATGACACGGAACAGAATTTGCCCTCGTATCAGAGACTCTGAAATACAGCGCCCCCCGGCCTTCACACTCATTGCACTCGACTGTCTCATACTTCGCCATCGTGCTTCTCCCTTATGATTCCAAGCATTCGAGTCAAGCGTGACTTGACACCGCCATCTTTCATGTCATCAAGCATCAACTGAGCCGAATCAATCTGCTCTTGCGTCCAGCTTACCGGGGGCGGCAGAACCGGCCTCTCGACCACAGGATCGCGACGAACAACCTTCCGCTCGAACTCCTTCCACTCGCCAATCGTCGGAAACCACTTCCTACCGGGATCGGTCAGTATCCTGTCTGCAACCTTCTGGAACTCCTCAACAGTGAGGTTGCCAGTGAGTCGCAGATAGTCCTCAAAGAAGATTTTGGCCTCTGCCTCAACCATGTCCCTCATCGCAAGATGGACTCGCAGCCGGGCAAGAATCTGCTTCTTCTGATCCCTAGACATCGCGCAAGACTCTTAAAACAGACATGGTCTTGCTCTCTGGGTTCTTCTTTGCCCGCTCCTCTGCGCTGCGCTTGATCCAGTTCTTGAACGCGGCAAAGTGATCTTTCTTCGCCCCATTTGGACTGGACTGTGACCAGTTGCAGTAGCGATCAAACTCAGAGTGGTAGTCTACGTCTGGGTAGTTTTCCCTGCACCAGTCAACCCATCCCTGCGGAATGACGGAATACTCAGTCATCCTTGTGTTCCTCGACAGGCTCTTGCCTTTCGGCCTTCCGCTCACCGAAAGCGATCTGATCTTTACATTGGGCGGGGAAGCTAGCCGGTTGAGCGCAGCAACAAATGCCACTGCGCCCTCCCGATCCATTGAGAAGAATATAGGCGAGGTTCCCTCGACTACAACGAACCCCTCGACTTCCATTCCTGCCGCGCCCGCACCTTGATGAATCTGCGGTTCGTTTCCAAAGAGTTGGGGTTTGTTACGGTGATCCACGGGTTTTGTCCTTTCTTCCACGCGCTCAATTTGTTGAGCATAACCTCCAAGGGTGCCCGGTCAGACCTGACGGCCTTCACCAGCGGCCTACTGACGCTATTACGCTCCTCCTTGGATGTATAGTTCTTTCCATTAGATTTTTTTCCCTTACCCACCACGCTTCTCCTTGACTTTGAAAAGGTACTCGCAGACACCCTCACCAACACGGCGTTGTGCTAGTAAAATTTTCCCCTCTTTATACTCACGCCATTTCTCATCTGCGACCTGATCCGCAGTCTTGGATTCTTCGGTTGGCTTTTCTTTGCCTTTCGGTCCAGCAACTTTCTGGCGGTCGTTCATAAGATTGCCGACCCAATAAACTTTCCAAGTCATTTTAGTCTCCGTAAAAAAGATGAAGTCCGATCCTAGCCATGAAATTCATGTCACCAGACCAACTGGGCCTCACATACGATGCGTGATAGTGGGTTGCTGTCTCGGTGTTAGCGACCCTCACACCGTCAAGAGCAAGTTCAGCTACATACAGAGCCTGCTCCCAAGCTAATTCGTCGTTAATCTTTTCTGGCCTGCCGTCGCACCAGTAACTAAAAGCGCAACGGTTTCTGATAGGCATACCACCAACATAATGCCCCTGATGAACCACATCACAGACATTGTCTGGATATTCCGGCCTCTGCACACGCTCCAGAACAACGCCAGCAACAGCAATCTGACCAATGAATGGCTCTGATCGAGCCTCAAAGTAGACTGCCTCTGCTAGGCAGTTTTTCTGGTCTTCAGCTTGTGCGGGAAAGGGGGAGAGCAGGAGGGCCAGAAAGGACAAAAGAACCCCGCCTGCTCTCGGTCCAACCTTGGAGGGTTTGTGGACACGCCCCTTATATGCACCAAGATTCATTACGTCAAGGCCCCGGCAGAGAGGGCCTGACTGTCCCCCTCCATTTCGTCCATCTCGTCCCGGACGATGACCGCAAGATCAAGGTATTCAAGCTCAAGCAGCTTGGGGTCACTGTGAATCAGGCCGGGGAAAACCATTAGAAACCTGTCCAAAGCCTTCTGGGATTTGTCCCCCCACAAATGTGACGGAATGTTTATCGGGCAAGCCATTAGATCAACTCCGGTCCCGGCGCTTCGATAACGTGCGCGTGATTCATGTGAGCAATTGCGTAGGGGTCCGCTGGGGGTCTCTTGTGGTGCCATTCGTACCAGCGATAGTGAAGGTGACTCAGGAAGATTTTCACAGCGTAGCGTCTGGCACGGGCGTGAATGTGGGCCGGTGGCAGCTTGCCGACTGAGTAGTACGAATAAGCCACCGTGGTCTTGCCGACCTTCTCTGCCTTCTGAAGCGCAACCTCCTTGAACTCAAGGTTTTCGTTGTCAGCCTGAAGCTGAGCCTTGGTCTCCTTGTAGATTTTGCCGTAGAAAGACTTGTCGCTATTGCTGCGCTTGACGAAAGACTCACCCGCCTTGAAGGCAGCAAGCGTCTTCAGCTTTGCGTTCCAAGGACGAACCTGACCCTTCTCCCAAGTCTTCTCGGGGTTTAGGCCAGCGAAAGACCAGAAGTGCCCGTATGTCGGAGCTTTCTTAATGTCAAAGTGACAGAGGAACCCAGCCGCAATGACGGGGCCAATCCCATCCTGAGCCAGCAACCAACGACCAACAGGGTTGTTCTCTGCATAGACTTGCAGGCCAACCTTGGCGTTCTTCTCAAGCTGTTCGTAGTTGGCCTTCGTCAACTGCAAGACGTTTACAGGCTCACCGGCTTTCTCCATCGATCTGATTTGGGCAGCCGTCGCAATGCGGTTCTTCTGCACCGTGTAATACTGATCGACCAAGAACCGGGCCTCTTGCCCGCCAAGAGACTGAAATGCCTTGCGCTGATCTTTTGTGAGCCGCTTGATGCTCTCGATAAGGAAATCGGAGTCGATCTCAAGCTCATCGATTTGCTCAGCGGGACGGTCGTAATGACTTCCAATGCTGTTTTCGTCCATAGTAAATCTCCAAGTTGACATTCGTGTCTTTTGACACAAGACCAACATAATTGGGCTACGGACAGGATCAACGACTATTCGCGTCGTTGATCTATTTCTTCTGATGATGTTGCATCAGTGCAACACTCAGGACTTGGCAGTAAAGATTCCGTCCTGCGTTTTTTCGAGGGCGACCGTCTTTGCTTCTGCCAGCTTCTGAAGCTCTTCGAGTCTCTTTTCTATCTGCTCTTTGGACATCAGCTTCATGGGGTCATCGCGCTTCTCGTTGAGAAGTCCTCCCATCTGTGCGCGGAGCTTCTCAGCGGCTACGGCTGCGCCGTACTGACCGTTCTCTATAGCGCCATTCCTGATGTTGAGGAGATCGCGCATACTCCGCTCTGCTGAGATACCGTACTCAGCGGCAATGTCATCCTGAAGCTCTGCGCGATAAGCCCCAATCTTGGGGTCTTTAAGAAGGCGGGTAGCAGCCTGAGCGGGCTGTGCAAATCCAGCGCGTCGTGCCGCCTCAGTCTGAGAGCAGTTGCCGTAAACCAATTCCCTCACAAAAGTCTTCTGACGCTCGTTCAGGGCAAGGTCTTCTGTCATTCGGTCAGTCCGGGACTGAAGTGGTTTTCAAGGTAATCGTCAGTCATCTGAGCAATGTAGCGTCTATCGCTCAGCATCAACTGCGACTTTATAGCCGAGATGCTGGCCTGCAACATCTCAACTTGCTGTTCTAGTGGCTCAAGAACCTTCAGGAACTTCTCGTTGACCTCGACCATGCCAACCTCGCTTCCCTTTGCGGGAATAAGACGCACGGCCTTTTTTTGGCACAACCTTCCGTTGACGGAAAAGCCTGTCAGCAAGCGCTCGCGCGTATGGGTTTCTAGTAGTCATAGCAACACATACTTACACACGAGTGCTAGTAGGTCAATTAGTTGCTTACCCTACTATCTAGAAAATGCACCATTACATGCTGGTCATACTCGTTACAGTTGACGCACTGTAGCCTTCCCTCTCCTGTAACTAGAAATCCGGGGCACCCACATGACTCGCAGGAGCGGAGAATTTCGTCAGCGCCGAACTCCTCGCCAGTTTCGTCCTCAATTTCTTTTAGGATTTCCTCAATCACGGGGGGCCTCTTTTTCATTGGCTGCCGCCCTTTCACTGATATGCCATGACAGATACCTCGGCTCTATGAGGGAATTATAGTCCTTAACTTTCCAGTTGTCGTAATAACCCCTCTTCAGCAAGTCCTCGCTTGCGGCCATTAGCAAAGACAGCCTCTGAATAAATATCATTCCGTAATGGTCGAGATCGGGAACCTCTTCGTATGTCTTATACAGGAACTCGAAATGGTCAGATTCCGGCTGGTCATCAGGATGGAACGACATCAAGTAAATGTCAGACGGGGCCAGAACCTTATTGGCCTCCATACACGCCCGGTCCATGTCTTCTGAGGAAACAAGCGCCTGCCAGTTTGGAATTGCTATAATGTGGACATCCTTGTCATCCTCAATAATGCTCTTGATGCCGTTGTCGAATATCTCTGGGCATTCGATCAAGCCGCCGTCAACGTCAGCAGGAATGTGAAAGACCTCGATGGACACTTTCTTCTGCTTCCACGCAGCTTTCGCGTAAGGGCACGGAGGAAAGCCATTCAGGAACTCTGATGGCTCCTCCAGAACACCAAGGCTCCACGACCTGATGTCCTTCATAATCTTTGACTCTATGCTCATCGCAAAGACATCTCTGCTCGACGCGAAGACTCCGCTGTGCGGTACATCTCGAACTTCATCTTCATGTAGTCCGCCCGCACCTTCGCAAGGTTAGCTTGCGTTCTCATCTCGTTGGCTTCCTTTCTGATGTCAACGTATCTCTGATCCTGACGAGACTTGTGTTCAGCCTTGTTGACAGGAATGCTCCCCCACTCCGTCATAATCTGACTGAATATAGTCTTGCTACTGTCTTCAAGAAGACGAGCCGCGCCGTCTAGTTCCACCCACTTCTCCGATGCCAGCCTCCACTGTTCCGGCAAGTCGCTTAGCCTCTCTGACGACGAACCATCCCTGCTCATAGTCGAAATTGCTCTCTCGGATAAGGTAGGCGAGTTTGATTGGGTCAATGCCATGTCTATCCCACCACTCTCTCTCGTTGCTCTTATGCTGTGCGTCCGGTCCATCAGTGTGATGGTAGGGACACAAGGGAACTACACGATCATCGTCGGGCTTCAGCCCCATTGCATAGTGCCCAATCCTAACATGGGCAGCCTGAGCATCAGCACCGCAAAGCACACAGCCCAGACTAGCCACATACTGAAGATACTTCTTCGATCTAAAACGGGATTTCGTCATCAAGATCGTCGAAAGAAGACTCTTTGGCAGGAGGCGCTTCAGAACCCTTAGAGCCTCCAGATGACTTTCCGCCAATGAGTTTAAGCTCACCGCCATACCCCTGAATGACAACTTCGGTTGTGTACTTGTCTTGACCAGATTTATCAGTCCACTTGCGTGTCTGAAGCTGACCCTCGACATAGACCTGAGACCCCTTCCTGACGTAGCCGTCAATGAACTTGCAAAGGCCGGGGCTGAAGCAAACAACACGGTGCCACTCAGTCTTCTCTTTCCGCTCACCGGATGATTTATCCTTCCAAGACTCAGATGTCGCCACAGAAAAACTGGCGATCTGGTTCCCGTTCTGCGAAACGCGAATCTCAGGGTCTTTACCCACGTTTCCAATCAACGTGACTTTATTCAAACTAGCCATTCAGCTTTTCCTTCATTGCATCTTTAACTTCTACAAGGGCAGAGTAGAGAGAACCGTCCCCCTCAGACACCAGCTTCAACGCCTGCGCGGATTCAGCCCAGATTTTTTTCAACTGATCCAATGACTTGCAATCACGAAGCAGACCCTCAATTTGGGATGCCCTCTCGTTTGCTTGCTCGATTGTCAGACGGACAACAGGGGTCTCCTGCTTAACAGAGCCAAGCATGGATTTCAGTCTCGGAAGTTCAGACTTGGCGATAACATATGAACGCCCACGGGCCTCCAGAGCCACCCAAGGACTATCAAGGGAGTACAGATAACGACCAATACCCCACAACACGGCAGCCCGCTTGAACGCATCAGACAACGCGCCCTTCGGACCTTCAACATCAGTGTCGCCAGCGCCGTTTGATTTCACCACCCATTCGTCATTGCAACGAACGGCGATCTCACAGACGGTCTTGTCTCCAGCATGGCTGTATCTGCATTGCCAGTTCTCCGGGCCGCAGATTTGGTCAAGCCGATCCATCACCGCTCTGGCAGTGATGTAAGCAAGAGCAATACCTTTTGTTTTGTCTTTGTTGGTGGCCCCAACTCGCCATTCGATTTCGTCGGGGTTAAACGGCGCACTCAGATCATGCAGATTCATTTCTTACTCCTTCCTGATACTGCTGGCAGAATGCGCTCGCGCCGCAGTATCGCTGACATCGCTTAAATTTTTCACCGATCCGCAACTCAACTTTACCCTTTCCTACATTGTTGTAAAGATATTCTTTTGCCTGTTCCTCCGTATCGAAGACCCTTGTCGCCCTCTTCGCGCCGGGCTTCATCACGGCGTAAGTATCCGCCGTCGCCCACCTGTCTTCTTCGCTACAAAGAACATTCTCTCCATCAAGGGCTGCCTCCAGCGCCGTGACTTGCTCTTGGATGTAGAGCTTGGCCTTTTCTTCAGACCAAAGCGGGATGTCGTAACTGCCCCACATATGCTCCGGGTAAGAGCCGCCATCAAAAGAACGACGCTCATTCCAATCCCTGAAATACGAAAAGATCGACAGACCTCTGATGTCGTATCCATTGTCTCTCGCAAGCTGGGCATAGACGTTTAGCTGCGGCTCCCAACCGTCGTTCCCGTAAACCGCACTCCACACAGATGTGGTCTTCCAGTCGGTAATCACACCTGACTTCGAGATGCGGTCAATAATCCCTGAGACAGTCCACCCAAAGTATTGACCTTCTAGTTTAAGCTCAGCCGCTTCAAGATCAGGGTCGCCTTCGGAGTTGTCTTCAATGATCTTGTGAAAAGCATTCCCCAGAAGGGCATACATCATCTCTGATGCATCAACTGAGGTCTTGTCCCAGTTCTGCCTCTCAAGGGCTGCCATCCGTGGCGGCTTAATCAACGTCGTAACGCCAACGCGCTTTTCTACAGGCTGCCTCCTGTCTCCCGTCAGCGCCTTCACAAACGGGTAAGGCAAATTGTGCTTGTTCGTGACTTCCATCTTTCTTTCCTTTCCTAACTGCACCACTGGTGAATCCTGAGTACTAGGCATAGGGAGACTATCCCCACTAAAGAGTGGGGCGTCCCCTCCCTGCACCACTGGAGCCATCCGTCGCACAAGGCCCTGACATACCGTGACGCTGTCAGATCAACCGCTGCTTGTTCAGGGAGCCACGCCCTGCTCTGCTGCCGCCTCGGTCTTTCGGGCTGCGGCTGGGGTGTAGCAGAATCCCACAGTACCCCCTCCAAGTTCATCCGGCGCTGCCGTTATTCCGACCACCGAATGATGCATTAATAGTCGCTAACCGCCGCACTTGTCAAATCTGGCAGATTTCTGCATAATTCTGGTCCTCCCAACGTCCCTCAGGACGCACTCGCCCCCGGAGCCTTTGGTGGTTCCGGGGGTTTTTTCTCAATAGGTGTGGAACACGCTTGTGTTGACAGATATTACGCTTGGTGTACGATTAGTAGCGCACTACTTGACCAACGTAATCTCGATATTATGCAGAGCCTCAACGAGCTTCTTCTTCAACTTGAAGTCCCTCGTCATAAAGCCCTTCACATCCTCGATGATGCGCTTGCCGTCTTGGGTGTACACAAAGTCAGCTTTGTACGAACAGATTTTTTTGCTGTTAATCATGCACGAGAAGGGAACCTGTAGCTCAAGGTCTGATATCAACCCGGACTTCAGGAGGGTCTTGAGTTCGCCGTAACGGCTCGCTTCCCGCCTGCTGTCAAACGTAATCCCATCAACATTCGTCTTCTTGGCGTTGTACTTATTTTTTCGGAGAGACATATGCCTACTGATCGCACTGGTTGGAAAACACTGAGCATCCCTGAAAGCACCTATCGGCGTCTTTCTTTTATCGCCAAGGTTCGCAACAGGAAACTCTCAGGTCAAGTCAAAGAACTGATCGATCAGGAGTTCCTGTCAAGCGACATCAAGGAAGAGGCCGCCCGTAACGGGATTGGCTCACTTTCCTAAGGTGTACTTGGAGCCGTCAAAGACAAGAAATTCTTTGCGGTTGACATCTGTGTAGCTGACATGGACCCAGCCGGAATGTGGGTCTTCAGGCTTGTAGCACTCAAGGATCAACTGGTCATAGGGAACATGGCCCTTGATCCAGAGTGCAACACTTCTGTTGTCCCACCCCGGAATCTCAATGTCAGCAGCCTGACCAAGGCAATGCTGGCTCGTAATTGATCCGCCAATTGCTTGGTTCAGTTGCGGGCACCTGTAACCAGATGATGGACTAAATGGGGTGTCAAAGTGTTTCCTAATCGGCTCAAGGACATTTTCACACAGGGCCATCATGTTCTTGATGGCTGACTCGTCCGGGGTGTTGTCGATCCCAAGGCGAGAAGCGACTTGGCTGCGGGTCATCTCCCGCAATGAGAAGTGCTGGCTAAGCATGGTCATAGAAAGAAGATGTTGGTGATAGCCAAAGCAAAATTGCTGAGAATGAGCGCCACCAGAAACCAGACTCCACGGTAGATATTGTCTACCTTCATCTGAACATGGTGAATGTCGTTGGTCTTGATTGTGTGAAGCCTGTCCTCAAAGCTCTCGCGAACATGGTCGATCTTCTCATTGACCAACCGTACATCACCCTGAATCTCTGCGATTAGAACGCGAAGCTCTTCACTACTCATCACACCCTCACTGAACCAACACCACTATACGGTTGCATTAAGCCTTGCTCAGTCTGCTGACGCAATGCCGTGCTAATTCCAGCAGGCGCTGGAGCGGAAATGGTTCTAATGCCAGCCTGTGGAGCCGGTTGGGGGGTTGCTGCTGGTTGCACAGCAGGCTGCGGCGTCGGGGTCGGCTGCGGAGAAACAGCGCGAGATTGAGGCTGCGGAGCAGGCTCTGGGCTTCTTGGAACAATCCCAGTAGGGGTGGGCTTCTTAGCCCCCTTGGCCTCTCTCTCAAGTATGCCAGCAGCCTCAAGGGCTTCGTTCAGGCCCTTTATCTGAGCCGCCCTTTGCTCTGGGGTTAGCTTGAGTTCCCCCTTATCGTCGGCATCAAGGATGGTCTTAAAGGCCGTAGTATAGGCGGCAAGGAACCCATTTTCCGGTATGCCGCCCTTCTCAACCTGACGAAACATTGCGAGGGTATCCTTCTTCGGGCGAAGAAAGAATTTGATGATGGTCGGAGACTTAAACAAACGGGATAGGGCCTCAAAACCAGCATACGAAGTTATCGTAGTAATTGGGTCAACAACAGTAGCTGCCGCAATCCCAGCGCCGATACTTGCCGCCTGCAGACCGCCCTTGCCCCTCAACTCTCTGCCAGCCAAGTTCTCGGCGTAAGAAGCCAGCTTCTCAAGGGCCTTAACTCCGTCGTCCCCAAAAGCATATTTGAGAGTTTCACGGTCAATCTCTCCGCGTCCCGGAACTCCACGCCTGCGCCCCATTTCTCCAAGATTCAGCAACTCTTTCATTTTCATGTAGTTCAGGGCTGCTCTCGCCGGATCGGCGTTTGTCCTCTCCGTAATAGTCTCGCCGTTTCCAGCAACCTTCTTGAAGAAAGATGTTCTCAACTGATCTTTCAGCGTACTCTCAATTACATCCATCTCTTCGGCGGATGTAGCGACAGAACGAAGCCTATTGATGGCTGGCAACAGGTCTTGTGAGAATTTGAAATTTGGAGAGATTGCAGAGTCAGCAATCTTGACGAAATTAACCCCACGCTGTGGATCACTGAGTGCCTGACCAATGAAAGACTTTTTTAGCTCTTTCAGGTCTGAAAGAGTTTTGCGGGCGTTATTAAGGGCGGCGGTGGGGTCAGAAACCTCTGCAAGATTATCAGTAATCTTTACCGTGAGTGCCCTTTGCTCAGGGGTTAGCCCCTGAATAGAACGCATGATCCCATCAAGGCCGATGATGTCATCAGCAACAGTCATATACTGATCTGACGCTTCCTTCCCGATAATCTTCGACAAGGCGGGTCCGATCCGCTTCATGTCTTTACCGAATTGCAGCATATTAAGTACGCCGGTATCGACATTCATGCTCTGGCTATAGATACGGTCAACCATCAAGTTGCCAAGAACTTGACGGGCCAACTTGGGATCAGTAACCCTCTGAGCCTCGGGCGAAACCCTGCCAATCGACGCTATCGCCTTCTGTAGCGCCCTTACCTCATTCAGCCCCGCGTTTGTTTTCCCAAGCGACTGGTAGGATTCCAGAGCGCCTCTCAATACGTTCACCGCGCCTTCCTTAAACGAAAGTGGGTCGGCAAGAATGCGCGCGTAGTAATCGAACTGGTCCGGGTTCTTTGTTGCCGCCTCTGCAAGCTGCGAAAGACCCGTTTTGATTTCAACGGGGTCTGGCTTGCCGGTTGTCTTTGAAACAGTGCTTACCTTTTCAAAGGTCTTTTGCAGAGACTGTATTACCTCTTTCTCGTAAATTTCTGTCTGACGGGCATAGACACCGTTAAGGCTCCTCAAGGCATCCATGCCAACAGAAAGGTTTTTTACATCTCTCTTTAGTGCATCAAGGTTTTTCTTGGTAAATTTTGGCATTCCCTGCCGACCAAGAGCATTATCAACTGCGCGAGAGAGGTCTTTTGTTGACTTAAAGACGCTTATGCCATCGTCAACAATGCCGATCTTCCCCGCAAATACGTCAATCGACGTATCGAAGTCATCTGTAAGACTTCTGTATATGTAGGTAAGATCGTCAAAAGTTGGGGCATCTCCGGTACGCGCAGCCCTAATTAGTGCGGAGTTTTTATTGAATCTACCCTGAGCATTGATTGCACCTCTTATGGCCTGCCACTCAGGAATTGATATCAGTCCCGCTCTTTCCGGGTTCAACTCACCGTCTTTAATAAGCTGACTGCCAAGGGTTCCGTTGCTGGGCGCTGGCTTACTACCCTTAATGCTCTTTTTTCGCCTATATGAAAGATTGTTGAGAGCCTCCACAAAGTCATCTGAGAACTTTCCGTCTGGGCCGCGCATTGCTTCAAGGGTGCGCGATATATCTATGACAAGACCGTCGCCTTCTTCAGAAAACTTTATCGATTTAAGAGCATCCAAACCGATACTCTTTTCAGCCACGGCAAATGGCCCAACAGAAACAACCGGAGTATCTGCCGTTACACCCTTACCAATCGGCTTCGCCAACTTGTTTAGGGTTATGTTCATCAGATCACCGACCGTATCAAAAGCAAGGCCAATGTCTTTTATCTGCTCTGCTTCAAGCGCCAGAAGGTTCTTAGAAAGCTGCTGAACAGTCTCTGCGTCACCGCCGTCAATGGCGGCACGAACATCACTGCCAATTTTCTTCACCGTTGGAGCATAGATCGTCCGCGCTTGATCCGCGACAGTGCCGACCTGTCTCTCAATGATATTCGCCTGATCGTCTATGAGCTTACGGACAAGAATTTCAGCTTCGTCAACTGGAAGCCCCTCTTCACGCGCAATAATCTGGGATAGATTCTCAATGTTCTCTTTGATTACTGGCGCTCTTTTGTTTCCAGCAATAGCCTCAACAATAGCCTGAGTGCGGAGCAGGAGGCCCTTGCCAGCGGTGCTGCCTATGTCGGGAAGGTAGCTGACGCCGCTTTCTTTGCTCCACTCCATAAGCTCGCGTTGCGCGGCCCTCTCTGCATTTGTGGACCCGCCCTTTATCAGGCGACCAATCAGGGCAGAAATACCGCGACCAATACCCGTGCCGCCAACATCCAACATAGCCTCGATACCGGCGTCTTTAGCGACATCCTTGAAGGACTGGCGTTGTAAACCACGCGACCACTCGATCCCTTCATCAAGGAGCTTACCGCCCCCCGCAGCAGCCGCGCCGATTAGGGCAGCAGGAATAAAGCCAAGACCAAGAGTCAAAAATCCAGCGGCAAGACCGCCCATCATTGCAAGACCGCCTTGACCGGCAAAGTCAACCAGATCGTAAGCAGAGAATCCCTTGTCCTCAATCGTCAGCAAGGAGTTTCCGGGCTGACCAATCTTTTCCCGAGATGCCGGAGTAAGAGCGTACTGACCATCTGTCAGCTTGACGAAACCATCCTTGCCGAATTTTTCCGCAAGAAGGGCCTCCTTTTCCTCGTCGAGTTCTCGGTTAGCAATATCGTAACGAAGGGCAACGTCCTTAACGCCACTCCTATCTGCGCCTATCTCAGCAACTAGCTGCTTTTCCTCAGGAGCCCTGTTCCTAAGGTAAAGCTGAATCGCGTCGATTTCTTCTTGAGTAGGAGTGTCCCCCTCAATGTCAAAGCCATAGCGAACATTAGCGCCATAATCGTTATCTACGGTTATCCTTCCCATCTCTATTTACTCGCTGTAAGACTACTGGCTGACCCAGCATGAACTGAGGGCTTTGCGTTTTGGTCAGCACTGGACCCGCCGGATGGGGGGAAGAGTTTTTCGTAAGCATTAAGTGAGTCCGTGGCACGTTGGAGAGAATTCTTTACAGGATCTGTCATGACGTAGGCCATGTCTCCCGGTCTAGCCAAATAAACTTGGGCTTTTGAAGCAAAATCAAGCTCTTCAACTTCTGCTCGTATCGATTTAGCAAATTTGTTAGCGTTCTGCGCTAGCACTGACTCAAGGTTGTTAAGTGCCCTCATTGCAACTTTGGGTCTTGAAAGTAGCCCCGCCTTAGATGAGTCGGCAAATTCGCCCATAAGTTGGATAACGCGAATACGGTCGGCGTCAGAAATAGTCCTGCCGGATTCCCCCAAAAGCAATGGGGCCAAGGCTGCCGCAAGCGAACGCTGGTTGATTAAGTAATCAATTCTAGCTTCATATACACTGCGCTTACCCTCGTCCGACTCAGTTGCGGCTTCTTTTCTAAGTTTATTTATTTGATCGTCAGTTACGCTTGCGAAAACAGCGGTACTCTCAACGAATCGCATGTAGTTTTCTTTGGCAGACAAGTCTTTGTTGTATGCTTCCCCCATGCTTCGTTTTAGTAGCGATTCCGCTGCTGGGTCATCTCCGCGCCAAACCAAATCCCCCTCGACCCCTCCGGCACTTCTAAGCGCCCCAACAGTTTGGTCAAGAGTGAAGCCTTTGCCGCCAACAAAATAATCTTTAATGCTGCCCTCGACAAACTTGATGGCCCCCTCTGCACCAAGGGCACCCTCTTTCACTGCTTTCTTCATATCCCGCACAATTCCGACAGATTGAACAGTTTGATTTACTGCCATTGAATTGCGGTCAAAGCTCTTACCGGGATCGGCGTTATAGACTATAGGAGTCAGTTGGTTATTAACCTCTACCATAATTTCTCTGACTGTACGCTTATCAGGCCCCTCGCCGACCGTACGAACAGTTCCTTCTATGGCTTTACCGCGCGCTTCCCCTTGTTCTCTAAGCAATTTTGCTAAGTCAACCTCTGCCTGTTTTCTTGCTTTTTGAACCAGCGCGGATTGGGAAATGTAAGACCCAGCAAGGCCAAGAGGTACAAGTTCAATACCAGCTTTCTGGGCCTCTTCAATTTGCCTTGCGTTCATCTTGGTAGACTTAAAGTTTGGCAAGTCATCCTTTGTCGTCCCATCCC
>Ga0208547_1000847_pt1 | contig 17305 bp, 16 predicted proteins | sample DEB08_DNA_5_FD_185501 | JGI IMG/M metagenome (GOLD analysis project Ga0208547, IMG submission 185501) | Aqueous microbial communities from the Delaware River and Bay under freshwater to marine salinity gradient to study organic matter... | ecosystem: Environmental > Aquatic > Marine > Coastal ...
TCCAGACCGCAACAAAGATGTTGTGTTGGCAGCTTAAATGCTGCAAGTGGTTTAGAAATAGACCAATGAGAAGCTTGTCCGTTTGGATGGGCTTTTTTTGTGGGCAGTGCCTACTGCAGCGTGTTAGTTCCTTACCAAAAGGTGGGTTAAGCTTTTGCGGTCATTGAACGCGGGAGATTGAACTTGAACGTTGTTCCCTTACCTACCTCTGATTCAAACCAAATCTTACCGCCATAAGTCTCGACTATCTTTTTGACAATGGACATGCCTACGCCGTTTGAATCTTTATTGTTATTGAGCTTTTGGAATATTTCAAAAACGCGATGGGCGGACTCTTTTGGGATGCCAATGCCATTGTCCTTTATTTGAAACTCATAAAAACCAAAAATCACCCCACAACTAATAGTGACATGAGACGCTCTGTTAGGATCCCGATATTTACACGCATTGTCTAAGATATTTTGAAACAATTGGAGCGCTTTAGTGTCATTCATAATAAGTGTTGGTAGCGCCCCGTTGGTGTTAATTGACGTGTCTGGATAACTTTGTTTGAGCTCGTTGATTAAATGGCCAATTAAATGGTTTAAATCTACCGCTGATTCTGAATTGGACTTCCTTCTCATTTCAGAGTATCTCAAGGTATCTGAAATGATTTTATCCATTTTCAAAAGTGCTTCATCTACAATCTCAAGGTAAGATTGACTCATTTCGTCTAGACTGTCTTTATTATCCTCTTTGAGCCAGCTCATTGCCGCAGAAATGGATCTTAGAGGTGTTTTCAAATCATGGGATACCACATGGGCATAATTACTGAGCTCGTCATTACTCTCGGTCAGATCCTTGATGAGTTCTTCACGAAGTTTTTCTAGTTCTTTGAGTTTGGAAATATCAAGATGGATGCCAATAGAACCAATTACATTTCCTTGAATGTCACGATTTGGGCCGCCGCTGACCATCATATGACGAACATCTCCGTCTTTAGTAAGGTATTCAATCTCATAAATACTTGATTCGCCTTCAATTCGAGTAGCATTCATTTTTTTGATGCGTTCAGCCTCTTGTTCGCTGACCAAAATTTCATAACCGATTTTTCCGATGAGGTCTTCTTCGGTGTATTTAGACATCTTTAAAAACGCATTGTTTGCCGTCAAGATGCGGTCATCATTATCTACCTCTAGCAGGCCAATCTCCATGTTGGCGATAATGTTCATGTATTTTTCACGCTCGAAGCTCAGGTTTTCATAGAAGCGCGTTTCGATGGTGTTATCGGCATAAGCCCATAAATTTCCGATGAATTCTCCATCTTCATATACCGGTGCATAGTGACGGGTTAAAGAGCGACCATCTAAAAGCTTTAAAGTGTCATCAGTAACGATTTTTCTATTTTTGACGATCTCAATAGTTCGTTCCTCGAAGCGTTCAGTTTCAGGAAATACAGAGGCAAACATCGCACAGGCTTGATTACAGTGTAATCCAAGAATGTCGTTAATTTTCGCATCGATTCCCAATAAATCAAGAAACTTTTGATTTAAATGTGCGATGTATTCTTGATTATTTTCAAAGGCAATCCCTCTAGGTAGATTTTCAATGATGTTTGCTAATCGACTGTTGTTTTTTTCAGTAAGTTCTACTCGTGCCGTTGTAAAGGCTTGACTTATTGTCAATGACAAAAGTTTACTCCTAGCCCACAAGGAAATTGCAAGAAGCGTGGTGATGAGTATCGATGAAAGGACAAATAGGCGGGTCTTTAAGGAAGTTATTTCAGTATTTATTTCTTCTGTACTGCATCTGAATTTTATGTATCCTAAAGGTTCGTCAGTATTGTCTAGGACGGGAAACTGTAAATATATTGAATCTTCAAGGTCCATAAAATCTTGTCCTTCTGGAATTTCAAATATTTTATTACTTTGATTATCTTCGATATGCTCCCAAATAAGATCTCCATTGATATCATAAAAACTTGTCTCAATTATGTTGTCACTTGTTTTATAAATTTGGTTATATAGACCTAAAAAACCAATAGAATCATTAAGCAGGAAATTTAATTTACTTTGATTGATTACCGCGTCCTTTATCAACGAAGATTTGAGTTTTAAATCTGATTCCAACGAACGTTCTTGAGTTCGAACAATTGTAGTAATGGCAGTAAACGAAGCGATGAATAAAATAAGCGCAAAAAGAAGGTCGTTGGCGTATTTCCTCAACGAAAGTCCTTCTATGATTTTTGCGATCTTTTTTAACATTTTAGCTCGTATTTAAGCAAAAATTGCTGTGAATCAACAAATTCCTTAAGACGTGCGGGGTTAGTGTACAATTGATTTAATCGTCGAAAACAATTGACGAGTTGTCTATAAGTTTCGAAGTCAATTTCCTTGATTTCCTTTTGTATGGCGATTAACTCTTTAAATAGGCCTAAAATTGATTCTTTGCGGGCCTTATTCTCTGGTATCGAATTTAACGCATGTATCTCTAGAACAATGCTGCTGGTAATAAATTTAGTGAATGCTTCTGCAGATTTAGCTTTATTTTTACTGTTAAAGACCATTATTAGTTCATCGTATTGCTGATCAAAACCTTTGCAATTACCTAGTGAACTATTCGTCAAATCAGCAATTAAATTGCTGAGATCTTCGAATCTATCCTCCTCAATAAGACTGAACCCTTTGGTCCAATACAAGTCAACAGAAATTGGAGCCTCTTTTCTAAATGGTAAAGAAGTTTGCCCCTGCACTGTCCAATGGCAGGATAGAAAGACAAGTATGGTCGCTAAAAATTTTAGCATGTAGGTCAGTAGTGTGATATTTTTAAGGGGGCAAAATGTAAATTAGAAATTAGCGGTTATTCGGGCAATAAGACGGTCATTATCTAATTTATTATACTTTTCTTCGAACCAATTATAATCAATGGCAAATACAACATTTTTCTTTATCTCTATATTCAAACCGGCACTGATTGTTTGGTATTCATCTGAAGTTTCCTCAATAAATTGGCTTTTGTCCAGTGTGTCGAATCTGAATTTTGGTATGATGGTATTGACGCCTAATTTCCCTTCCATGGGAAAGTCATATTTTAATTCAGCCATGAATCCTGTATGGGTCAAATCAAATTGTTCTTGATCATTCACGTATTTTTCGCTAGATGAAATATAATAGGATCGAAGGCTCAAGTTTTTCCATTGACCTATTAAATCAACACCCAAGGCTTCAAAACTGTGGTCGTAAATCCCAGGACTGGTTGGATCAACATTGTGATGGTCGTACTGAGCAAATAAACCTTGCCCATAACTCATACCGATGTTTAAATTTTCTCCAAACCCTGGAAAAATAGAAACACGACCATTGATGGCTTTATTTTCATTGATATCGGCGTGACCAAATCCATCGATGCTCCACTCGTCATATCCGTTCCCGACGGCGAAAGCATAATTTACACCCCATTTTCCTTTATTCAGATATCCATCGAAACGAACCCCAATATCGTTGTAGTGACTGATATAAGCTCCTGAGGCCATCGGCATAGTGCTGAATAAATTCTGAGCGCTAAGCCAATCTTTATTTTGGATGCCAAAGACACTCCAAAATGTCCCTGCTGAAACATTTAAATAGTTGTCAATTAACTTTAAGCGCACATTAGCCTCAGTTACAAACAGACCGATATAAGCTTTTGCCTCTTCAGGAGAAATATTTTCAAATTCTCCATGATGACCGGAACCATTTTTATGCAAGTGAATTTCTAAAACCAAAGAAATATCTTCTGCAATCTCGGAACCAATCCATAACGCGGCATCTTGTCCAAATGAACTCGTATTTGTTAGAGGAATATTCATTTGACCGGGATAGCCCAAACCATTGGTGCTGCCTTCCATCCATTGATCCGAGGGCCCCGCATATGATGCATTGACATAGCCGTGTAATGAGAAGAAGGAAACCGGGTCTACATATTTTCCACCAGGAATTTTCCACTGATATGGATCTTCGTACAGTGATTGTCCAGAAACCGTGAAATGAAAGGTCACGGTTAGGATCAACAGGGAGATCTTGTTTAAATGTTTAATTGTATTCATCAGCAGGTTCTAATATTGTAAATATAGTTTAATTCTTAAACAGTTGTAGCAGACCTTAAGGAGCGCGGTAGATTAAATTTAAATATTGTGCCTTTGCCGACTTCTGATTCAAACCAAATCTTTCCGCCATAAGAGTCAATAATTTTTTTGACTATGGACATGCCTACGCCATTTGATCCTTCGTTGTTATTGAGTTTTCGGAATATTTCAAATACATGATGCGCATGTTCCTCAGGAATGCCTATTCCATTATCCTCTATAGCAAATTCAAAAAAACCAAAAATTAACGAACAACTGATCTTGACTCTGGACTTTTTACTGGGATCACTATACTTACAGGCATTGTCTAAGATGTTTTGAAACACCTGCATGATCTTGGTCTCATTGATTGTCAAGATGGGCAAAGTTCCGTTTATTTCTATCGTTGTTTCAGGATAACTTTGTTTGAGCTCGTTGATTAAATGCCCCGTCATATGATTTAAATCAACGTTAGAATCTGTATTGGTCTTTCTTTTTATTTCAGAGTATCTCAGGGTATCTGAAATGATTTTATCCATTTTCAAAAGTGCCTCATCTACAATCTCCAAATAGGACTGACTCATTTCGTCTAGACTGTCTTTATTATCCTCTTTGAGCCAGCTCATTGCCGCAGAAATGGATCTTAGTGGCGTTTTCAAATCATGGGATACAACGTGCGCATAATTACTGAGCTCGTCATTACTCTCGGTAAGATCCTTGATGAGTTCTTCACGAAGTTTTTCTAGTTCTTTGAGTTTGGAAATATCAAGATGGATACCAATAGAACCGATGACATTTCCTTGAATGTCGCGATTTGGGCCGCCGCTGACCATCATATGACGAACTTCTCCGTCTTTAGTAAGGTATTCAATCTCATAAATACTTGATTCACCTTCAATTCGGGCGGCATTCATTTTTTTAATGCGATCAGCCTCTTGTTCGCTGACCAAAATTTCATAACCGATTTTTCCGATAAGGTCTTCTTCGGTATAATTAGTCATTTTTAAAAACGCCTTATTCGCCGTCAAGATTTGGTCATCATTATCTACCTCTAGTAGGCCAATCTCCATGTTGGCGATAATGTTCATGTATTTTTCGCGCTCGAAGCTCAGGTTCTCATAGAAGCGCGTTTCGATGGTGTTATCGGCATAAGCCCATAAATTTCCGATGAATTCGCCATCTTGATATACCGGGGCATAATGCCGTGTTACGGTGCGTCCATCGAGTAATGTCAGGGTGTCATCGGCAACGATTTCCCGTTTTTTAATTATCTCAATAGTGCGCTCTTCGAATCGTTCAGATTCAGGGAATACAGAGGCAAGCATCGCTCGTGCTTGATCGCAATGCATTCCAATAATATCTGTTGTTTTTGCAGGCAGTCCAAAAAGGTCAACAAATTTTTGATTTAAATAAACGATGATATTTTTATTGCTTTCGAAAGCAACACCATTTGGTAAGCTTTCAATCATATTTTCAAGACGTTCTGCGGATAGCTTAAGATCTTTATCTTTTTGTTTAATTTTTAGTTCTGATAGGGCGTTTTTTATTCCTAAGGCGATAAAATTTGAGATTTTCACCAAAAAATCAAGATGCCTTTTGTTGTAGTGATTTTCCTCTGGATGTTCGGAATCGATTACCCCCACCAATTCATCTCCAAGTAATATTGGCACTGTAATTTCTGATAAACGAACCGCGCCATCGACTATGTATTCCTTTATTTTTGAGGTATTAGTTACGATTCTGGATTTATGCGATTCAGCAACTTTTCCTACAATCCCGTGGCCTAACTCAAGGCGAACTGGATTTTCAATATGATAATTTCCTTTGAGTTTTTCCTCATTTGAGGCAATTTGGATAAGGTCGCCGTTTACATAGGCATACAATACGGCATCATCAGTGTCTAAAAATTTGGCGATACAATGGACAATCTTCCATCCAATTTCATGGATATCATTACTTTTAAGAACGGCCTCAAAAATTTCATTCTCGATTTCTAGTTGTCTACGCTCTGTGGCTTGAATATGTTTAAGTTCTGTGGCAGAGGTTACATCAGAGGCAATAGCTTGTAGTCCTATGATGTTTTCTGTGTCGTCTCGAAGCATGCTGGTTCTGACATTGATCACTTTCTGATCATTTGTTGCAGAAATAAACGGAAATTCGAAATTAAAATCTGTTTTTTCTGCAAAGGCTTTGTCCAGCATTTGTCTAACCCGAGCCGCATTCTTTTTTGAAAAATTATTGATGTGGATCAAATTTTGATCTTCAAATTTGTGTCCGCTCAGGGTGTATGCTGCTTTGTTTGCTTGGATTATCGAACCGTCCGGGGCAAATACGAAGATCGCATCGAGCATATTATCAAAAACCATGGACATGGTCTGCTCTTGACTACGAATCTTCTTATTAAGGTTTAAATTGCTTAGATAAAGTTCTCGAATCCTTTGTTCGATGACTTTTTCGGCAGCAGCCTTACCTTTTTTTTCCCGTTCGAGTGCTCGTTTTAAAATGTCGACCTCGTTGTTGCTCATTACTGGGGCTTAATTGATGAGTTCAATCACGAATTTTGTCGTTTTATCTTTATGGGTTAATTTTTCCATTTCAACCGTTCCTTGAGTGTCGAAATGTTTGAGGGTCCCTTTCATTAAACCAATGGCAAAATGACTCAATTCTCTTTGAGAGGTATATTCAATCTCGAGTCTGTTTTCCGTACGGCTGATGTTGTTGAATGTAGGTAATTCAGCGTCATCGTATAGTTTCCGAACTTCAATGTGAATATGAGCCTCAATGCCCTCAATGAGATCTAAAGGGTGTGTGTAGTCATGGATGACATAATCGTGTTTGCCGATTAATTCTGGCAAAATAAAAAGACCAAAAGCTTCCAAAAGGTCTTCCATGGCAATTTTTTTATGTTCAGAGACATAGGAAGCCAAAGTGACCAATTCTTCAAAAGGATAACTTTCAAAAGTTACATAGACCCCTTCTGATTCCAGCGGGACTTCAGAGATCATCTGATCAACAAATTCCAAACCAAAAGATTCTTCCGTAAAGTCGAGCAAGCTTTTAAAAATAAATCCTTTCATCGGACTCCTTTTTGCTTGGACTCGGCCCAATAATTCACAATATTTTGCAAATTGCTTTTGTAGACAGTATAGTCAATGTGTTTGACAAAATAACCGCTAATTCCCAAGGCGCGACATTTGTTGAGATCTTCAATGTTATCCGAAGTTGTATGGACCACCACGGGAAGATCTTTTAACTTTTCGTTGTTGCGAATAGTTTCAAGGAACTCAAAACCATTCATCACAGGCATATTCAAATCAAGCAGCACAAAATCGGTTCCTGCCGCTTCGGCTTTATCAAAATAATCCACGCCTTCTTTACCATTTTCGGCGAGCACTAATTCGACAGATAAATCGCCAGAGGAGAGAATCTTCTTAATTCCCAATTGAGCAATTTTATCATCTTCTACAACCAATACTTTCATCTGCGCTGATTTGTTATATATTTATATAAAGTTAAATGTACAAAAATAATATCTAATTATTCTTTATGACTAGTTTGATCAGGTTTTATTTGATTTTTGAAAATTATTATGAACCAAAATATGGGTTCGGTTTATGTTAGACGATTACAAGATGGCTCGATTTTTATTTTTGATGTGTTCGATTTTCGCCCTGGGTTCCTGTAAGGATTTAACCCTCGAAAAACTCGAGTTAACAAAGCTTCAAGCCGAACGTTTGTCTGAAATTCAGTGGGATGTAATTGATGTTTTGCCGGCCCCGCCGGGATGTGAAAATACAGAAAATTCAAAAACAACTTCGCCATGCTTTTTGAGTTTTATAGAGCGTTCTATTGCCGAAGACCACGAATTGGTGCGGGCTTTACAACTTCAATTTGGGAATACCATTGACCTGAATTTAGTCATTGATTCGGAGGGTTATGTGGGTGTGGCTTCTCAAAATCAGAACCTTGAGTTGGAAACCGCTCAAACGGAGTTGTTATCGCGTATCTCCGTTCTTCTTTCCAGTCGTCCGTGGAGTCCAGGAATAAAGCGCGGCATTCCTGTACAGGTCAATCTCCCCTATACCTTAGCATTAAAAACGAGGCAAGAGTAGCATTTGATTAAAAAAATAAATTATTTAATGACGATTTTTCTGCCTTTCCAGTTCGGTCGGTAGAAAAGACTAACTATGGTTATACTTAGGGTCCAAAAAGGGTAAATCAGAAAAGCCAGGATCTGTGATCTCCAGTTAATGTTTGAGATGGTCCACGTATTATTTTGGTTTAATGTCCCGAAACTCAGCCATAAGGTAAGATGATCAAGTGCAAATTTTAAGACCAGCAGCCCCACGGTGAATTTTAAGGTTGCCCCAAATGAGGAATGTGCCGTGATGCCATAGGTGAGGCAAGTCAAAGACCAAAGAACGATTGAACTGTTCGTTAAAAAAATAACCATGGCGATTATTTTCAACAGCGGATCCTGTAGTGCCGAGGCTTTTGACATCCAACGTATTTGCTGGGCGGCGTATGAGGTCCAACGGTCTGATGCTTTAGTATAAACTGCTGCAGTCCAATCTCCGTTGTAGGCCATGGAGATTTTTTTGTGTTGTAAAATCTTTTGCATCAAAAACATGTCGTCCCCCGAACTGATATTTAGATTGCCTGAAAAACCAGATACGGCCATAAAAATATTTTTTGAATAGACCATATTCGCGCCGTTTGAAAGCAACGGATGCCCGTTGAAACTCGCTTTTGTAAGGGCTTGTAAAGCCATGTTTTCCGCAGCTTGCATTTGAAAAAGGATGCCTCTGTTTTTTTTCAAAAAGACCGGGCCCGAAATGAATTCAATAGACGGGTCGTTCAAGGTCTGTTCCATGCTTGAGAGCCAGTTTTTTGATACGGTACAATCGGCATCTAATGTTGCAATCCAAGGGTATTTTGCGCGTTCAATGCCCAGGGTAAGGGCATGTTTTTTTCCGTAAGTCTCTGCGCGCTCCAGTTGAGTGAGGCGCATTGAAAATCGAGCTTTGGACTCGATTTTCTTCAGGATTTTAAAACCATCATCCTCAGAGTGATCGTCGATAAAAATCACTTCAAATTGCTCCAACGGGAAATTTAGTTCATTGAGCGACAAGAATAAATCTCTTAGATTAGGTGCTTCATTGCGAAAAGGAATAAGGACACTAAATTGTTTTTTGGATGTCTTTTTGTCGATAGTCAGCCTTTGATCTAATAAGCGTGAAGAACTGAGTTTTTTAGTCTCAGAAAAACATTGCCACCCCACCCATAAAAAGATCAAACTGTAGAGACAGAACAATAAGGCGGTAAATAATTCCGGAAGACTCATCTATTTTGGATGGAATTAGGTCGTATCACAAGGCCAGCGGCTAGCGGTAAAAGTTGACTGAGTAAGTATTGTAAGAGGATGGCGCCAATGATTATAGGGGCCGGTATTAACCCCTGAAAGATTATCAAAGCACCGCCACTTTTAACAGCGATATCAAATACGGAAAAGGTCGGAGCAATAATTTGCAGCAGATACATAGCCCAAATGCCAAAAAAAGTTTGAGGCCAGCTCAGGGAATTACCCATGATTTCAAATCCCAGCACGAGCATAAAACTAAATGTTAGAAAGCGTAATACCGAGAGTAAAAACACCGTGACGCCCGTTTTTACAGGTAGACTTATTTCAAAATTTAATCTTTTTTTTAATTCCGTATAAGTTAACAGTATGAATAAAATGATCACGAGGACCATAATCCATGGGATGTCATTTTGAAACCAATGCATTGGACTATCGAAATAAAGCACTCCGATAACTCCAAATACAATGGTGCATAAGAGTTGACTAAAATGACAATAAAAATGACTTAAGAGCACATTTTTTCTTTCAATGCTCGGATAAAATTTGGTTTTAATCGGGTATTCGCCAAGTTTGAGTGGGGTAATAAATCCAATGCTGTATGCGAGGAGGGTCTCACGCGCGGCACGTTCAAACCCAATACGATGCAATGGCTTAATGGCTGACTGCCATTTTAAGATTTCAATGCCCCAGTTTGCGATGCTCAACAAGAGCATTGCGCCTATTATTAAAGGTTTAGTGGTTAACAATGTATAAATGAGTTCATTCCAGGAAGCTTGGGGGATAGGCGTCAATGTTCTAATTACCAACCACATGGCAACAATGAGCGTCAAAAGCTTTAGGGCGAACCATCCATATTTCTCAAATTTATGTGGTATCTTTAACATTGTTACCAAAATAAGAAGAATAGTTATCGCACAAGTGGAGTTATTTTTATTTTCTAGAAAACACTTGACTTTCTGATATTTAAAATGATATAATTTTCTTATATGTATAAATAGTGATGTTATGATGAAGAACAAGTTGATTATCGTTTTATTTTTTTTGATGAGTACGCCTAGTTTTTATGGTCAAGAATTATATGAAGGTACTTATCAATGGCGAATCCCGGGCGGTCAGTATATAGATCCAGTGGCCTTTTTTTCAGTACATGGTTATGTGAATGGAGTTTATGCCAGTAGTTCAGAACAATGGAAGCAAGGCAATATGAATGGTATAGGTAAGCCGGGCAACGTTATTGTTCCCAATACCAATAATGCTTCATTTAACAATGACGAGGCTCTATGGATTAGCTCTGAATTAGGAGATAAACTATTGGTTATGATGGAACTACATATTGTTAATGATCCTTCAGGTTCTGGCGCAGCTGGACCAGGCGGAATAACTTTTGTCTTAACTGAAGCGAATTTTAGATATGAATTAATAAAAGACTACTTGGCTGTCTCCATGGGCACTTTTTGGAGTGTATTTGGGATACACAATCAAGACTGGTTGGGGGCACAAAATCTTTTTAGTACTATGCCCATGGCATCAGGAGCATATCTGACACATTTTAACGAAAAAGGGCTTCGTTTAGACGGTCATTTTGAACGAAATGGATGGGGATTTAACTATGTTATGTCCCTCGGTAATGGGTTTAATGCCTATGACATCAGTGGTTATAACAGTTTTGATTTAAATAGTAACAGCACGTTTAATACTCGTGTGTCTGTTTTCCCTGGTCTCCAAAAAGATCTCAATATAGGATTTAGTTATGGCAATGGCTTATTGTTCAAACAAGACCTAAATGCGAGTGTAAATTCTCAAGAATTTTTTGATAATAATTTTGAAGCTTATGGGCTTGATGCACTCTGGAAAATAAATGATTTAAAAGTTCGATCGTATTTGATTTCATCAACCCAGAAACTGACTAATTCCAACGAGACCATTGATTTAAATGCCTTAGGCTGGATGAGTGAGGTAAGCTACCGTATCAATACAAATGGAAAACTAGGAATTGACGCAATTATCCCTAAATTTCGTTATGATTTTTTAGATAAAGCTGAATTTGATCCTCAATTGTCCGATAAATATCAAACAACAGGTTTAGGTCTTAATTTTCAAATTCAGAACAATTTTATTTTGAGTGTTGATTATAACTGGATTAATGAACAGAAAATTCAGTTAAATAACGACCGATTTATTCTTAGAGCCTCAGTCAATTTTTAAACACCCTAAATATTTTTTGGGTTTTTCCCCTTGGCTGTGTTTGTCCTTTTTTATTTCCATATCTTCGGTTGAGGACAAAAACAAAGTATCTTGACAATGAATGAGCGCATCATTTTGGGAATTGATCCAGGGACAACCATTATGGGTTTCGGACTTATTAAAGTTGTTGGAAAGCGCATGGAATTTTTACAGCTCAATGAACTCAAACTTACTAAATACGATGATCACTATGTTAAGCTGCGTTTAATTTTTGAAAGAACTATAGAATTAATCGAAACGCATCATCCTGATGAAATTGCCATCGAAGCTCCGTTTTTTGGCAAAAACGTTCAATCGATGCTTAAATTGGGTCGTGCACAAGGAGTCGCTATGGCGGCAGGTCTTTCACGCCAAGTGCCCATTACTGAATACTCGCCAAAAAAGATAAAAATGGCCATCACAGGCAATGGAAATGCCTCCAAAGAGCAAGTGGCCAAAATGCTTCAGCAGACGCTTGGTTTAAAGGAATTGCCTAAAAACCTTGACAGTACTGACGGGTTAGCAGCAGCGGTATGTCACTTTTATAATTCGGGAAAAACCGAAGTAGGAAAAAGCTATAGCGGCTGGTCGGCCTTCGTCAAACAAAATGAAGGGCGTGTAAAATAAAAATATGGCCGGACTGTATTATCATATTCCATTTTGTAAACAAGCCTGTCATTATTGTGATTTTCATTTTTCGACTCAACTTAAATCCAAAGGCAAAATAATTTCTGCCATGCTCGAGGAATTAAAACTTAGAGCGCATGAATTGTCCGTGCCAATTCGATCGATCTATTTTGGCGGTGGTACGCCCTCTTTATTAAGTCCTGAAGAAATAGCACTTCTCCTTGAGCGCGGCCTTGCCCTAGCGAGTGATCCTTCAAGTCTTGAGATTACTCTTGAGGTCAATCCTGACGACGTAACGCCTGATCGTTTAAATTCTTGGAAAAAGGCGGGGATTAATCGCTTGAGCTTAGGGATTCAATCCTTTGATAATCGGGATCTTAAATTTATGAATCGCGCCCATAACGCAGAACAAGCGCATCAAGCCCTGCTTTGGGTCGCTGGTCAATTTGACAATTACAGTGTAGATCTTATTTATGGAATACCTGAGCAAGATGAGGATACTTGGCGAAATAACTTGTCTAAAGTACAAGAGGTTAACCCCCCTCATTTGTCTTGTTATGCCCTTACTCGAGAGCCTGGTACCGCAATGGATCATTTTATGCACAAAGGAGTAATGTCTGAAATTGACGAGGATCAAGCGCAAATAGAGTATCAATATTTAACGAATTGGGCTCAGGAAGAAGGTTATATAAATTATGAATTTTCCAATTTTGCGCTTCCCGGTTTCAAATCTGTAAATAACTCTGCCTATTGGCAGGGGTTGCCTTATTTGGGTATCGGCCCAAGTGCTCATAGCTTTGACGGAAATAGGCGCAGTTGGAATGTTGCTAATAATCATTTGTATTCAAAAGCAATTGAGGAAGGGACATTACCCATTACTCGAGAAACATTAACTCCGATAGATCGATATAACGAGTATGTGATGACGCGATTGAGAACCGTGAGTGGCATTAATTTGAATAAAGTCGCTGAACTTTTTGATGAGAAAACGCGCGAAAATCTTCTGAATATGACGGCAAGGCATATTGACCAAGGTTTATTAGTTTTTGAACAAGGACATTTGCGCGTGAGTGCAAAGGGAAAGTTTTTAACCGATGGAATAGCGAGTGATCTTTTCTTAGTAAATTTAGGGTCATGAGATTTGAATGGTACATTGCTCAGAAAAAATATGCGGTGGAGACCACTCAATCTATTGATTTATCTATTGCCATAAACTGTAACACAAAACAAGGGCCAAAGGCGTGGTATATTGATGGCCCGTCGAAAACTCCCGCACGTCTGGGAGACTGGATTGGAAGTGTGGCAAACGGAGGGTCGGTTAATTTTTATGACTTAAACCTCAATCCACACGCACATGGGACCCATACGGAATCTTTAGGGCACATTTCACCCAATGAAGAGCCTGTAGAAGGCATTTTCTCGGAATTTTTCTTTGAAGCCTTGGTGGTTAGTATCCCCGTTGAGACAGACGACAGAGTCATTTCTCGCCTATTACTTCAGGAGCGCCTAGCCAAAGTCAATATGGATTTTTGGCCTCAAGGCCCCCGAGCTTTAATCTTGAGGACTTTACCCAATAGTCCAGAAAAATTAGCAATGAATTACGACCACAAGGGATGGCCCTATTTAAGTTCCGATGCCGCTAAATTTATCGCAGAATTAGGGATTGAACACTTGCTCATTGATACCCCGTCTGTTGATCCTGAAAAAGATCAAGGGGCCTTATTGGCACATAAGGCGTTTTGGCAATGGCCTGAGAACCCCCGTTCCAAAGCCACGATTACCGAATTTATATATGTCCCTGATCGGGTTCAAGATGGTCCCTACCTCTTAGAGTTGCAAACGGCAGCTGTAGTTAATGATGCGACCTTTTCTCGGCCATTAATTTACGCTTTGCAAGCTATTTAATCCATGAACGTCTGGCCCCATGTTGATTGACGAATTTCGCGACTACTGTTTATCTAAGAAGGGGGTTACTGAGTCCATGCCTTTTGATGTGCACACTTTGGTCTTTAAGGTTGGCTCAAAAATATTTGCCTTGGCGCGTTTAGAACAAATCCCGCTCAGGATTAATCTTAAATGCAATCCGGATCGTGCCCTGCAATTAAGGGAAGAATTTCCCGATTTAGTCTTGCCTGGGTACCATATGAATAAACGACATTGGAATACCGTGGTTGTGGAAAGCAGTAACCCGAGCGATTGGTATCTTGAATTAATTGATCACTCTTACGAATTGGTTTATAATTCTCTGACCTTAAAGCAAAAGCAAGACTTGGAGTCGTGCTGAAAAAATCGCGTTTTCATGTCAAGGCCTGAGTTTAGTGATCGCTGGCGCTCATATCGGCTACAATTTTCCATGAGCCTTCGATGTTTTTGAAAATAACGAGAAAACTGCCCTGGGCATCACCAACACTCCGTTTCAAATGATAACGTCCCATAACCCAATACGCCCCAGGGGTGATTGGGCTAATATCCAATAAGTCAAAGTTTAGAACACCTGTGTCTTCGGGCTTGGGATAAGATTTTTGATAATTGGCAAGGGTTTGACGCCAACCTTTTGTCAAACCTGATTGTCCATAAAATTTGAGGGAGTCATTCATCCAATAACCTTGCATAAACCCTTCGAGATCATGTCGTGACCAAGCTTCTTGTTGGGCATACATCACCTTTTTAATGGCCAAAATATCTTGCGTAATGTTTTCTTGAGTTTCTTTTTGTGCGTGAGCATTGCCGCTAAGGATCAAGCACAGAATAATTAATGACAGACGCATATTTTAGGATAAAGTTTGTATAAATGTACATCGATTTTTTAGACCGATTAAAAATTTAGATATCTTCGAATCCACGGGTTCCCATAACGACATACATTAATGACGGACATTACCATACTTACCTGTAAGGCTTATTTTGCCCCTAAACATCCTACGGCCTACACAGACAATATTTTTTTGGAATATCGATTACTTAAAGAAGCCCTAGAGCGTTTGGGCTTAACGGTTCGAAGAACCTATTGGGATGACCCAAATTATGATTGGTCTCAAACTAGGGCTGTAGTTTTTCGGACCATTTGGGATTATTTTGAACGATTTGATGAATTTTGGCCGTGGGTTGAGCAGGTTCAACACAAAACAAGGCTCATCAATTCTATGGAGTTAATCCAATGGAATATTGATAAAACTTATCTCTTTGATTTGGCAGAACGGGGCATTCCTGTGGTTCCTTCTGTTTTGGTTAAAAAGGGATGCCATCAATCCCTAAAAGAAATAGCTGCCCATCATAACTGGAGGGATTTGGTTGTTAAGCCCACCATTGCTGGAGGGGGATTTCTAACCTATAAATACACGCTCGATCAGTTAGATCAGGTTCAGTCGGAATTTGATGCTCTGGTAAACCAGCGTGATATGCTGGTACAAGGTTATATTCCATCGATCACCTCACTCGGTGAGGCCTCCTTGATGGTGTTTAATGGAGAATTTACCCATAGCATTTTAAAACGAGCAAAGTCAGGAGACTTTAGAGTTCAAGATGATTTTGGTGGAAGTGTTCATCCATATGAGGAGAAGCCAGAAGAAGTCGCCTTGGCACAAAAAGTGATGGCTCAGTGCAGTCAAATACCGGCTTATGGAAGAGTCGATATCGTATGGGATGATCAAAATCAGCCTATGGTTTCTGAATTGGAAATCTTCGAGCCTGAATTATGGGTCCGGAATGCTCCATGGGCAGCCGATAATTTTGCCAAAGCCATAGCACAGCAATTATCCGTTTAGCCCAAAAAGGGTGACAATCAAATCTGTTCTTGCTTGGCATCCTTTTCCATCTCCTCGTGATGGTCGTGCTGCGCTATTTTTTAGAAATCTCTGTAAAGTGATGGAAAAAGCGAGGAATAGTCTCGATGCCTTTAAGGTAGTTCCAAACCCCAAAATGTTCATTTGGAGAGTGGATGGCATCACTGTCAAGCCCAAATCCCATTAATATAGTTTTGCTTCCCAATTCTGATTCAAATAAAGCAACAATCGGGATGCTGCCTCCCCCGCGTTGAGGGATCGGTGCTACGCCAAAAGTGTCTTGATAGGCCGCAGCCGCTGCTTGATATCCCGGATGATCAATTGGAGTGACATAACTCTGACCTCCGTGATGTGTGGTGACTTCTACACGAACCCCTGTTGGTGCAATCGATTTAAAGTGTCGCTCAAAAAGTTGGGATATCTTTTCCCAATCTTGATTGGGCACCAAGCGCATACTTATTTTGGCGAAGGCCTGACTCGGAATGACTGTTTTTGACCCTTCTCCTGTGTAGCCGCCCCAAATTCCATTGACATCTAAAGTTGGTCTGATGGAGTTGCGTTCGTTAGTGGTGTATCCTTTTTCTCCATAAACCCCTTCTATGTCTAAAGCTTGACAATATGCCTCTAAGCTAAAAGGGGCTTGAGCCATGGCCTCGCGCTCAGCTTCGCTGAGCTCTTGTACATCATCATAAAAACCGGGAATCGTAATTTTATTGTCCTCATTCTGAAGTGAGGCAATCATCTTTGTTAGAATATTTATTGGATTGGCTACTGCCCCGCCGTAAAGGCCACTGTGTAAATCTCTATTGGGTCCGGTCACGGCAACCTCCATATAGGAGAGCCCGCGCAGACCGGTTGTAATCGAAGGAACATCATTGGCAATCATGCCGGTGTCGCTAATTAAAATAATATCATTAGCCAGCAGGGCCTTATTTTCAGAGACAAAAATCCCTAAATTTTTACTCCCGACTTCTTCCTCGCCCTCAATCATATATTTTACGTTGCACGGCAACTGATCGGTTTGGGTCATAAACTCTAGGGCCTTGACATGCATATACATTTGTCCTTTGTCATCACAGGCACCTCGAGCAAATATGGCTCCATCGGGATGGAGGTCTGTTTTTTTAATGATGGGCTGAAATGGGGCACTGTCCCATAGATCAATAGGGTCTGCAGGCTGCACATCGTAATGCCCATAAACCAAGACTGTGGGCAATTCTGGATTGATAA
>Ga0208547_1000852_pt1 | contig 17261 bp, 17 predicted proteins | sample DEB08_DNA_5_FD_185501 | JGI IMG/M metagenome (GOLD analysis project Ga0208547, IMG submission 185501) | Aqueous microbial communities from the Delaware River and Bay under freshwater to marine salinity gradient to study organic matter... | ecosystem: Environmental > Aquatic > Marine > Coastal ...
TGACAAATATGAAAGGAATGTTTAATTTAGCAGAAAACTTTAATCAGGATATAAGCAACTGGAATATGGTAAATGTAACAGACACAAGCGAGATGTTTAGTGGATTTGACAATGAAGAAACTGGATTTACTGCTGTTGAGATGACCTTCAACCAGCCCCTGGACTCCTGGAACACAGTCAATGCGAGAGATATGAAGTGGATGTTTACTGGAGCAGATGCCTTCAACCAACCCCTGAACTCCTGGAACACGGCCAATGTGAGAGATATGGGGGTTATGTTTTATTTTGCAAAGAGGTTCAACCAGCCCCTGGACTCCTGGAACACAGTCAATGTGAGAGATATGAGGGGTATGTTTTGGGATACAGATGCCTTCAACCAGCCCCTGGACTCCTGGAACACAGCCAATGCGAGAGATATGGGGGGTATGTTTTTACTTGCAAATGCCTTCAATCAGCCCCTGGACTCCTGGAACACAGCCAATGCGACAAATATAGGGGCTATGTTTTCTACTGCAACTAAATTCAATCAGCCCCTAGACTCCTGGAACACGTCTAATGTAAAAACCATGTCTTTTTCAGATTTTGGTATGTTTGAGAACGCAAAACTCTTCAACCAGCCCCTGGACTCCTGGAACACAGCCAATGTGAGAGATATGAAGAGGATGTTTTATAATGCAGATTCATTCAACCAGCCCCTAAACTCCTGGAATACAGCCAATGTGACATTTATGAATTTTATGTTTTATAATGCAGATTCATTCAACCAGCCCCTAAACTCCTGGAATACAGCCAATGTGACATTTATGAATTTTATGTTTTATAATGCAGATTCATTCAACCAGCCCCTAAACTCCTGGAATACAACCAATGTCACATTTATGGATTTAATGTTTTATAGTGCAGATTCCTTCAACCAGCCCCTGGACTCCTGGAACACAGCCAATGTGACAAATATGGATTTTATGTTTAGTGATGCAACTAAGTTCAACCAGCCCCTAAACTCCTGGAACACAGCCAATGTGACAACTATGGGGGCTATGTTTTCTAGTGCAACTAAATTCAACCAGCCCCTGAACTCCTGGAATATTTCCAAAGTGAAATTCATGACTGACATTGTGTTTGGAACTAACCTAGGTATGTTTCAGAATGCAACATCTTTCAACCAGGACATTTCTTCGTGGAACGTCGAAGCCGTTGAGACTATGCAAAATATGTTTAATGGTGCAACTAAATTCAACTGTTTTGAAGATCCTGTTCCAGTAAGTCCACCTGATACTGGAAACATTCGAAAATGGAAAGTAAATCCACAATTACAAACTGATGGTGTTACTGCTATGTTTGCAAATTCGAAAGCAATGAATGATACATATAATGGTGTTGCTGGTTATAATGCTACTACTGGTACTCCAACCATTGTAGATTTTTTCGGTCAACCATAATTAATCAAAAAATAAAATCATACAAATAGATGATTATATTTTTCTATTCAAATGTGTATTTAGTATAAGATTATAAGTGTATAAGTGTATAAGTATATAAGTATATAACTAGATGCCTCTACCATCAAAAGAAAAAATCGAAAAAGCTATTGATAATGAAAATAACGTCACTATAATGGAACAGACCTCATCAAAAATAAAGAAAGAAAAGAATGATATTCTACAACGTCTTCAGTTATCTCGTGATACCCTTAAAGAATATCACACACAACTCAAACACTATCGTTACATCGAAAAAATAAAAGACATTGTATTGGGAAACTATATACGCTGGATTAATTTGTCAAATCCAGAAAATCTCACATTAACACGTGGAGCAATTGTGACTGAATTTAAAGAAACAGATGAGACTATTTATTTAGTATGTAAAACTCAATTCAATCGGTTTTTTAATGTGGATATAAATAAATGTATTGTTTTTCAGAAACTAAATCCACAAGAAGAAACTTTATTAGCAGTAATTAATTATCTAGAGAAATAGTAGGTAATACTAATTATAATACCATGAATCAAAAGTATGTTATTTTTGATTTGGACGAAACTCTAGGTTTTTTTACAGAATTGAGTATCATATGGGACTGTCTAAAAAAACATCAAGCTGTAATAGGACAAAAGTCTTTTAATGAATTATGTCTCCTTTTTGAATCTGATATATTCAGACCAGGGATTTTTAAAGTCCTAAATATATTAAAGTCAAGAAAAAAAAATGTTAAGGTAATCTTGTATACCAATAATAATGGTGGTAAAGAATGGTTGAATCATATTATTAATTATATGGAACGTCGTGTAAATAAGAGAGATCTTTTTGATAAAATTGTTCCAGGTTACGACCCCAAACTTAACGGGAAAAATGATAGGACAACATATAATAAGACATATTCAGAAATAATCCGCTGTGCGGATATACCACCAAACGCCAAAATTATATTTTTCGATGATTTGTTACACGAAGGAATGAAACATAAAAATGTAAAATATATTCAGCTTCATCCATATTGTTGTCCGTTGAAATCATCCTATATTATCAATAAATTGCAAAAAAGTTTTTTTGGGTTCATCAACTATAGTAATATTATCTATTTACGTCAGTGTATACACCATTATCACATCAACTACGCACATCATCTTTTGGAGAGAAGAAACACTAAAGTAACAGATAGCGATATTTATATTCCTTTAATCAGATTCTTGAATGCTTCTGGTGAAAAAGACAAAACTAAAAAAAATAAGAAATATTCCAGAAACAAGACAAGAAAGTATTTTGACTATTCATAATATTATTCTAGATACCTAATTTTAATTTTCTTCTTGAAACTCGACTCCTTTTCGAACATGTATATTTCAAAATGATGCTCGCTATAATTTTCAAGATCTCTCAGTATCTTGATTCGTGTTGCTAATTTTATTCCATATAAATAGACCCCATATTGAAAATACCCATCATTCCGTTTTATTTTATCAAAAACTACACCCTGATGCCTTTTTTGATAAAGTTCAATATTTTTCGTGCATGCATCCAGGAGAGAACAATCACTCTGAACTCTTCGAATTGACCGTGTTGTATTATTGATATAGTCTAATTTTTCCATCCACTTTTTCATAAATGAGTGAGCGCTAGCACTAAACAAAACAAGTCCCATATTTTCTTGGAGTTGTATCATATTAAGCAAATCCACTAAGCGTCGTATTGGTGATGTAATATGAATGTAATTGTGAAGTTTCATAATATCGTGATGAATATCATCGGAATAGACCACATACTGGCCTCCGTTGCTATTCCAATATTGGAGGAATGTTTTAGCATCTTCTGTTAAAGTATCTGGAATAGTTTGTGAATTGGAAACAGTAAATGAACGATAAATTCCATTCTTTTTATGAATCATTTCATTTCCCGAAAAATTATTCATCAAAATCATCAAATAATTCACAATATCGTGACTTCCACATATATAATTAATGGATCTGTATTTATTTTTTAACCCTATACAGGCCGCAAATAGTTGTTGGTATGGCAAAAATCCGTCCAACTCCACATCATCGTAGCAGAAATTTTTGTAGACCATAATCGCCGAATTATAGTAGGATTTATTCACAATAACGTCGTCTTTAATATGAAGTTCGCATGTGAACGCAAATCGCACTTGTCCTTCTACTAAACTACAGAGACATTCCGATAAACAGGTTGGAAGCATAGGGCGACGTTTATCTGGTAAATAAATTGTAGAAACTCGATTTGAAAAGGAATCCCAGAGATTCAATACCTCCATCCAAAGCGTCACATTGGATATATAAATACAGATTTTGTATTCGGTATTTGAAATCATATCAATACTGAATGCATCATCGTAGTCCCTACTGTGCTTAGGGTCGATGGCAAAAATCGGTGTATTTACATCTTCCAACTTATTTCGTACGGACGGATACTTTTCTAAAATAGCATCAATATATTGATTTTCGGTTTTTTTCTTAAGAGCCTGCGCTGCATCTCGTGTAAAATTCTGAATGGAAGCATTCAAACTCTTACAGTAGAGTTGATACTCATAAAAACTTGTGAGATTGTCTACCGAACCAATGCTGTTCGTAAGACGCCCTCGCGGATGTTTATCTTCCCATTCAACAAACTCAAAAGTGACAAAGAGATTTACTGGATTTTTTGTAAATTTTGCTTTTTCTTGGTATGGCACCAAGAAAATAGGGAGGTGTTTGTCGTCAGGTTGACATTGATACAACATTTTCTTACCTACCCGCCCAAATGTTTTTTTGGTAGCCAACATCAAAACTCCTGATATACAAGAGTGTTGTCGCACAGGGGAATGAATCAAACGAATAACCGAACCATCTTCGTTGAATTCGATTTCGTCTTGGTCGAAGAGTTTATGTTTTACGGGATCTAAAAGAGGAGGAACATCAATTATATCGTTTTTGGACTCTTTAGTTAGAGAGAAAGATGTATAGGTGCGATCGTTCATATAAATACTTGCTCGCGTCATATTTTTTTTCACTCGTCTTCTTTTATAGTAAAGGTAGAGATCATTTTTAAATTTCAATTTTATAGTATTCAAAAATGACAATTATAGTATTCAAAAATGACAATTATAGTATTCAAAATGACAAATATAGTATTCAAAATGGTAAACTTGCTTTCTTCATTAATCGTTTTACAGTATGTGGAACTTGTGAAAGCCTATTCATATATGTGCTATACGAAAAGAAAAGAACTGTCGAAAAATCATTCATTTTTATAGTAAACCACCAATATGCTGGAATATGCAAAATACTCCCCTTTTTTAGTGGAATAAGGATTGTGCTGACATCTTTCAAACACTTTTTGTCGCTTTCAGATTGGACCCAAATATTTATTTGGGATGTCGTTTCTCCAGAGACACCAAGTGCCTTTGTCGAACAAGGTGGTAACAGCTTCAATTCAATATTTCCTTCAAGAACACATATATAATTACGGTTATTCATAGAGTATTTAAGATCAGTATAGACCCCCTTATTTCCATAGATAATGTCATGTTCTATTTTCCAATTCATATGCGGTTTCAAGTAGGTATCCAATTCACTCCACTCCTTTTCCCAAGGAAGTTCATTCAAGAATTTTTTATTGTCTTCAGAAAGATAAGGCTCTTTTTTGATTGCACTCAACATACCTTTGTGTGAAATTTTGATCGGTAGTTCTTTCATTTTTCTAATATTAACTTGCTTTTCACTACCTTCTAAATGTAAAGAACATTCTGCATGTTTTTCAAAAATAAAAGGTTGGCGCATATCGGCAATTATTTCGAGTCTCTCTTTGTCAGGAGTTAAAATATGAGGGATATCAATTTCATTTGATACTTTCCAGTGGAATAAGAGATGTATATACACAAAAAATATAAGAGAAAAAATAATAATAAATAACAACATAGAATAGGATGGTAGGTTACTATCTAAATAGAAAGTAAATCTCTTGTAATGACGAATAAAACTATCGAAACTATCTATATATAATAAAAAGATTTACAATTATGAAATTTGAAAAAAAAATACTGGAAAATATGGAAACCCTTTTACGGAAAACCAATCTTTCGGATAAAACCATTTGCAAAATATTACGGATTATTCACACATTTATTCCCATAACAATAGCGAGTGTTATTCTTTTTGGTAGTAAAAAATGGGTCCATTTAATAATCGTTTTGGATATCATTATTTTTATCATGTTTATCACATTCGGTGATTGTATCCTCACCAAACTAGAACGGCGTTTTGATAGAGGTAATGATGTAACAATATTAGATCCCTTTTTAAACTTTATCAATGTGGAAACAACAAATACTAATCGAAAAAACTATACCATACTATTATTTACATTATGTTTTTTTATATTATGTGTTATTTATTATATCAGGTTTATTTATAGATGGGGAAAACAAAAACTCGGCAGTCAAAGCAGTCCAACAAATCAAAGCAGTCCAACAAGTCAAAGCGGCCCAACACGTCAAAGCAGTCCAACAAATCAAAGCGGCCCAACACGTCAAAGCAGTCCAACAAGTCAAAGCGAAACCTAAGAACCAGAAAATTAAGAAAATCGGGTGGTGGTGTTGGTGATGGTAAAAAATTATTAGATTTACTTCATACTACGAGTAAATTGCAAACTATCGAGGAGAAACAAGATAATGATCCAAAAATTTTAAGTCTCTTCAATAGTGTTCGTCCCGAGGATTTATATACATCCATTATGGCAAAAAAAAAAGGATTAGATAAAGAAGAACGCAAAGCTTTATCAAAAGAAGCATACAGACATCAAGAAGATGCCAATACTGTTAAGATGATACCAGAATGTAAATACCATAAACATGGAACATGTATTCGTAAAAATCCAGTTCATAGAATGAGCCATCGATTTATTCACCCTGCAACACTCATAGCTGAATCGATGACAACTGATTTTTCTTCTCTCAAAAATTAATAAAACATATTCACTAAATAACGCGAAAACTGTCCGTCACTTGGATAATGAATACCCGCAGCAACTCTGGATGTATCACATTTCTCCGCGATGGAGCAAAGTTTTTCTTTCAATTCTGGATATTCTTTAGCATATTTTTTTGCCAAATAATATGCTTGATATGCGTGACCTGCAGGATAACTCGGTGTTTTATCGGTCAGTGAAGGAAGAGGGTTTATCTCTCTAAATACTTGCCACGGTCTGGGACGATTGATAACATATTTAAAAAATAGGATAGGAATTATAACGGTCCATCTTGTAATATCGTAATGAAGATCTTCGAATGTTTTTTCAGGTATCACTCCCTCAAAAGCATAAGCAACACTTTTGTCGGTCAACTCAAAATATGTTTTATAATCATTCAGGTGTCGTTTTTGGAAAATAGCTACATCAAATGCTTCTTTCTTAGAATTAGGATACAAAAATGGAAATGATGGTAGATACCAAATGTATCGTGGAGATGAATACCCATATGCAACTATGATTGTTATTAATATCATTAGTAGAATACAGAAAAAGAGAGTTCGAGTTATCAGTGATAACCCATACCGAATATTAAAAGTTATCATTTTATACTATATATATAAAATGGTATTAGGATATTTAATCGCAACAGGTATAGAGACTGGATTGGAATTGGGATTTTGGACCATGCGGAAATTAGTCAATGGTATCTATACCATGACCTATGGTAATCAGCAAGACGAAAAACCTGAACTCGAAGAACTTCAGCAACAGCAACAAGAACAGCTAAAAGCATTACGCAATGAAATAGGCGAATTAAAAGAGTTGATTAAACTTTCAAATAACTCAATAAAAAAAGATTGAGTAAATTTTATGTTTTTATGTTTTTATGTTTTTGTTTTTTTATTGTATTTTCTAAATTATTTTATACGTTATACGTTATACGTTATACGTTATACGTCATACTTCATAACTTATATTCTTATCATTGTTAGGAATAACAGGTATCTTTCTGTATATCACAATAAATGTAATAATGAATCCTACTACAATAATAAGTAATAGAGCAAATACGAAATATAGATTTGTTTTATCATATTCTAGATAGAAATAGTCATCCTCACCATTCCAAAAGCAATCAATTTTTGAATTCATGTAAGAATTCACCTTTTTTTCTACTTCGTACAATACCATAGAGTAATTATTGTTGTGTGAATAACTCTCGCAATCATTATCCATGAAAGTGCATTTTTGAGGACGAAAATAATCATTTTTAATCTCATGAATACTATCTGTCTTAGGAATAGAGGCAAATAAAGTGATACATGGTTCCCACTCTACACAGTAATTTCCACACTCACACTCATGCCAATTATTGTTTGCTGCATCCATACTGATACCACTTGTATTGCTAAGATATGGGATTTTTGTAGGATAGGTAATATTATTCACTTGACAGTCGTATTTAAGGTAACCAGATACCCATAATTCTAATGAGAAGATAACCAGAACAATAGTGAAAATAACTAACCCCGTTGTAATGAGTGAAAGTCCTTTAATATACATGCACCGTTGATGTTTCGCCATCATTATTTTTTCCTCCATTACCATATCGCTGATCGCCATTGTTTGTCTTGATTTCTCTAAATATATCCAATTATTATCTACATTCTTTCTTCAATTTTTTACAGCGTTTTAGTTGTTATTATAAATAATACTATATAGAGATGTTTTGTAGTATTCCTATAGAATAATAGTATCGCAAATACTGTTATGGATACTCCTATGAATGGTTATCATATGCTCACTCCTGAAAACGATGAATCCGAATATTTTTTTCTAAACACCTTTTTATTTACCGACCCATCTGGAGATGATGATGTCACATGTTTAACAACTATTTGTGTTAAAGATATAAAACAAAGTATCAACCAAGAACCTTTATGGGATATTAAACTAAGCTCGGTTTATAGCACAGGACAAAAAGTATTTAGTTATACGGACGTAGTAGAATATAACTCGCATCCTATGCTATCACGCAATAGTAATAGTTACATATCAAACTTCAAAGGGTTTCAAATTATCAAAAATGATATGACTCAAATAATGATTGAGTATCTTATGATGGAAGACCAAGAATTGGCAAACAAAACAGATACTATGACTCCTCAAGAGTATCGTCGTAAAACACTCCAGTGTCTTTCTCAGTTTAATGTGTAACCGCGATTCTTCAGCATCTTACGCGATTTTTTTGCAATACGTTCATATGTAGAACGTTTCTTTGTGGGCTTTCTACTACCCTTATAAGATTGAGGTTTATTTCCCCATTCTTTAGCCCGAATATAGGCAGCCCAGAGACCCTTATCGCTCACATCGCATGTATTTTTCTTACACACAGGAAACGATTTTTTTGGACCCAAAAAGCATTTTTTCCCACACTTTCGTAACATTTCTGAGCGTTGTTTATACGAGGGTTTTTGTTGACTCCATCCACGCCATGGAACATTTTTACGGGTTTTATTCCCCGAATTCTTTTGCTTTCTCTTCATGGTGGTTTTAGTATTTTTTGTCATTCTGATATATAATGACAAAAAAATCATATGTAATGCCTATGATAAACACTCTAAACACTGCTCCACGTCGTTTTATTGAATGGTGAAACCAAAATCTCTCCTAATTTACTGCGCCAATCACGCACCTTTTTATCAAAATTAATCTCTTTTTGTGTCTTAGGATATAATTCACCAATCTCCATTAATTCGTGTTCGGTTTCATTCATCTTGGGTTTATAACCGTAACAATTGACACCGAATTTTACTTTTGGGTTTGCAATATACCCACCATTCACACCTGGACGTCCACAGTCGTGTTCGTGTCCTTTAATTTTTTGCAGTTTATCGTAGGTCTTTTTTTGTGTAGGATAAAGCGCCATTTGTCCTTCAGACCACCCATAACCACACCATTCACCTCCATTATTATAGGCATCTTCTATTTGGTCGTAGCTCGCCAGTTTTCCCCCATATGCAGCGCAAATTGCTCGGGCATCACTAAAATCATACTTGTTATCGGAAACATGAAAGACTTGCTTCTCATCAACTATTTCTGGAATAGGAGTCACTTTTGGCACAATAGGTTTTCCTAGATGTTGAATACTGATATCCACCTCGGGTTCTTTTGTAAAAATTCCCTTAATACTGGTGGATATATCCAAGTCGTAAAAGTAACGGACACCATTTAATAGTAAAATGGTGAAAAAAAGTATCCACAAGAAAGTCTCTAACATACTAGATGATGTTGAACCTGAAGCAACACTTCCAGTGTCAACATTTACCGAATAATGAATGACAACATAATAGAGCACCACAACTAAGAGTAATATACCAATCATAACAGGATTGACACTAAATTGATTGATAAAATCGTAGTTTGGATGAATCCCTCCACTCATACTTTTTAAGCCATCGTCACTAAAATTCGAATTCATAGATATATATTATATATCTATTCTTTTTTTCTATAGAAAAAAACATAGGCTTTAGGTGTTACCACATTATCGGGGTGTATTTGTTTTACCCGTGTATCATTGAATTCATACCAGTTACCTGTTTTTGTTTTTACATAAGCAAAATAATGTCCCCCCATTGCGTTCCCGATGTGATTTGCCACTCCATAAAGTTCATATACATAGCTTTCTTTATTATATCCTTTTACATACTTCGACAAATCCATGTTATCAAGTGGTGCTGATACCTTATGATTAATTTTGCGATTCATATTCGTAAATCGTTTTAATGCAATTACCAAAATAGACGGAAAACTCCAAAACACCATTTGCTTATTGACATCTTCTTTTTGTTTCGTCTTTTCATTATACCAAGCATTTTCACCTTCCAATTTTTCAGGATCGGAGTATTGTGTAAAACAATCGTAAAGCGTGATATTGCTAGTTTTATCGGGTAGTGGAAGTTCTACAATAAAATAGGGTTCGGGTGAATTACTTAAAACCTTCTTTGATGTAGGATTTACTATCTGTGAAACATGAATGCCAAAAAAAAGTTTGAGGATTTCGGAATAATCCTTTTGATACATGTGTTTTATCATAGAAAAACACTTAATTGCCATATCATCTGTTTCGTTTTCTGGCTCACCTTTTATATTCATGGATACTTTACGTGAGAGTGAATCGTGGAAGGAATTGATGATAAAAATTAAGAATTCGGGTAAATCATTCTGAGCGAATCCAGTAAAGAGCATCATATCTTTTTTGCGCGCAGTTTGTTGGACTGCATTTACCCAACGGCCTGGATTTATGACACAGTTTTCACTCCACATCATTTTTCTCAAATTTACCCATTCTGTCAATAATTCTCCTTGTTTTATTTTTTTTCCATCAAGACTTTCAGTCATTTCGGTGGTATGTGAAAGAATTTGAAGACAGGTATTCATAAAACATGTATTGCCTAAATTTGCTAAACCTGTTAATCCTTTATCGGATTTAGTAGAATCACCCATAGTTTTTAAAATATATTTAAAAATCTTTATATATATATCATAATATATGAACCAAGATTATTATAATTATGCGTGTCGACACTTAGAATTACTATCGGGTATTATGCGACAACTTGATAGTTTAAATACCAATATGTATAATATTTATGAAAGACCTCATGTTGCTTCGAGAGAAAGAGGAACGAGGCGAAATTATGAATCGAGTTTAAATTCACGTTCAAATAGTGCTAGTGCTAGTGCTAGTGCAGGTGCTAGTGCCAGTTCTAGTGTTAGTAGCAGTTCCACAAATGAACGCCTTAGAAACAGAATGCGCGGTTCACGACCTTATAGTTCATATAGACCATCGCCTATAGCACGTCCATCTCAATTACAAGAATTGAGCTCAAATAGATCCCTTCGACAAACTATACCTACCACATCTAATAACGAATTATCAAATTTAGCAAATAACATTTTAAATAGTTTATTTTTAGAACCTGTTGCTGTTTTTCCGACTCCAGAACAAATTGAAAATGCCACATCTGTTATAGAATACAGTGAATTACCTGAAAATTCACGACAATGTCCTATTACTTTAGAACCATTTACAGAGACAACACCACTATTACGAATAGACCACTGCGGTCATATTTTTACACGTTCAGGAATTTTAAGATGGTTTCATAATCACGTAAATTGTCCTGTGTGTCGACATGACATTCGTTCTATAGAAACAACTGCTACTAATGATAATACTAGCAATACTAGTATTGCGGGTAATACTAATAATACTAATAATACTAATAATGTAAATGATGATACTTCATTGAATTCAACACTACAATTTGATTTCATCCTTCAACCTAATATTACAAACTCTACGACTCCATTTGGAAATATGACATATTTAACAAATCCTGTATACACATATTATCCAAATAATACTATGAATACTGAAAACACTGAAAATAGCGCCAATACTATGAATAGCGAAAATACTATGAATAGCGAAAATATTGAGAACACTCATTATGAAAATCAAACCAATCAAATTGTATAGATAATCAAGATAGAGATTCAAATAAAGTAATCCATTCATTTCGTATCACCGATGGATGTAATTTATCTAATGCACGGCGTGCTGACATTGCCATTTTTTTACGGATATCAGGTGGGGTTTTCAAAAACCGTTTCAAAGCATTACCAAAACTAATAATATCTTTTTCTATGTCTTGATGAACATCATATAGAAAAACATGCTCTTTCACTTCATCTACTATTTCTTTGGGTCCATCCAAATTTTGAACGATGGCAGGAACACCTCGATCCAAAGTTTCACACATGGTATACCCAAAAGGTTCGTAAATTCCTGTAACACAATTCACCCCCACATTTTTCCAGTAATTTTGGACCATTGATTTGTCACTTGTGAAATGAATGATATTCATCTGGTCGTAATAATCCGTTTTTAGTTTAGCCCAATACTCATTCTTTGGATCTACACCCATATTATAGACCTGTATACTTTTATCCTTCAACACGTTTCTCACTGCCATTATAGGAAGTTCAGGTCGTTTCCTGGGAACGTGGCGCCCTATATATCCTACAGTCGTATTTTCATAGTTCATATCACAAGCTGATTTACTGTCATATTTAGGAGTATACATATTGTATATCATTTTGGTCTTAGCCCTGTATTTTTTATGATAATTAAACTCGCGGTAATATTTCTCCTCGGCATGGCTAATCAAAATAACAATATCTGAAAGCGCAAATGCCTTTTCTTGTTCTGGGAAATGATTCGTGTATTGACTACCCATATTCGTAATATGTTCCATTTTTATTAATGAATGACATACCGTTACAATAGGAATTTTAGGAAATATACACTTAATGTGTTCTATCGTTTCATTTGCTATCCATAAATTATTCACACAGATATCAATATCCTCAAAAACATATTTTAGGTCATTATGATTGTTTATAATTCGAATACCAGGATAATCGCGACAAAATGTTTCTGGTGCTTTATCCATATATGCTAAAAAGATGGGAACAGTTTCGTAATGTGGATGTCCTTTGAACATATTCAAAAAATTGACAACCCATGTGGCGACTCCTCCATATATGATAGGAGGCAATTCATTCGTTAGCACCCCTATTTTTACTTTATTCGTATATTGTTTTTCTCTTTCTATCGTATTAAAACCAATTCCCATAAAAGAATTTGGCAATGCCCACAACGCAAAAAAATGTTTTAGTGATGACAGTATTTCATCGGTGAATGAGACATAAATCATCATTGACAACAACATAAGACCCGATGTCACAACCAATGATGTGTATTCGCTCATATCGTTAGATAAAAAATTCATACTAGATGAATTGTAATCTATAATTATTTCGGTGTATTGGTTTATATGGGTTTATATATTAAATAATAAACTGACTGAGTGAGTGACAAAGACAAAGAGAGAGATAGACAGATAACACAGGTATTCTTAGTATTATAATCTAAAAAAAATATTCCGATGTCGCTCCATTTCTTTATCAGGAATCCGTTTGTTTTTGAACTTAGAAAATGAGGGGTTTTTTATCATCGTAGCAATAAAATAAAGAGAGTAAATGCCGCACTCGGTATCCTCCATCTGATGCTCGAATGGGTAGTTTTTATCAAAAACAAAATCGATTCCACAATTTTTACCTTGATGTTTAATACGCTCTACAAGTATCATCACTTCTTTAGGAATATCATCACCACCACTGTCGAAATAGCAAATCTGACTACTTGGAACATCAACAAAGAGAGAAACCCAATGCGACCCTGGTTTCCAGTGTTCGTCCAAATTGAACACCATTCCATATTTTTTTTTATTTTTTTTCAGCTGTTCCAGGAGACTAAAATGACACAATTCTTCCCAAACACACTCTCCATAGAGTTTTTGGGAATCAAAATCGATCGGTGATGGTCCAAAAAAGGAAAAGGATGCATCGTGTTTTTCGTATTGCTTCATTACATTTTCAATATCAGTGCTCGTTAACCATTCATTCTTATTTTTTTTCCAGGATGGCGGTGCCTCGGGAGCAAAAGTGTATGATTTTATGTTGTTTCCTAGACCTTGTTTGGCAAATTCTTGACGTAACCAACATGATTCACTATCGCATACATTAGTCATTTTTTTTCGTAGCGCTTTCCAAATCTCCTTAGCATCATTAGTGTTTATTTTGTCGTCGCGATGGCGCGCGTTCCATAACTGTTTTAGTGTATGAAGAGCCTCGCTGTCATAGCATGTATATGTATGATTCTTCTCTTTAACAGGACTACACGTTTCCTTTTTCCAACCCATCTATACTAACGTTAGATTTATTTTCTTTTAGTTTATATTTTTTAACTCCCTTCACACGATATTTATCTTGGGTTACATCCGCTGTTTTTTGTTTTGGTAAATGGATTGGCTTAGTAGAATTCTTCCCCTTTTTTTTAGTAACAAAATCATCCATAGATACTATTTTTTTCTCTCCTGACATCAAGAAATCGGTATTTAGGTCCTTTATAATTTCAGGATGTGAATCTTTATGATTGGTATCAGTATTATCAATAGATTTCATGTCACTATATTCGTCCTGATAAATTTCGGATTCATCAATCATTTTAAAATATTCGATACAGTGTCTAGCAAAATTATCAAATGCATTCAAAAGTGACACATCAGGTTTCTCAACATCTTTTACGATACCATATTTAGAACACTCTTTTGCTATATGCTGAATTCGTTTACGGTAAAATTTCTTATCTTTTAAAAATACGAGATTGTCTTCTTTCGTTGATATTTGTTTATATTTATCGTATAATACTGGATTCATTAAATATTCCAAATCATCAAGTTCGTTCATATATTTTTAAATATAATATATTTTATTAAGATTTACACTATGTAAAAGCTAAAAACCAGTTAAAACTGTAAAAAATTGAAATACTTTACTCTAAATATTCTTATATAAATCCTTCTGTGATTCTTTCTGTGAATTCTTCTGTGAATCCTAAACCAACCCTCTTCAAAACCTCAACAATGTCGCAATACATTGAGTTTCTCGTTGCTAAGGACGAAGACAACCAAAACTCCCGAGAATTTCTTGCTCAACTAAAAGGGACGCAATCCTGGACGTCGAATAACTACTACACGATGATTCAGGATGCTCTTGACAATCATGGCATCAAGATGGTTTTCTACAAACCGAAGGAAAGTTATGGTTTCAAAGAACGCGTCTATGGTATCATGTTGAGCAGCCATGCTGACTACGAACTCGAAACACTTGCCAAGAAATGCGACTGGCCTCGCGGTTTTCCTATCATGTGGTATCCAAACCAGCAACGCATCAAGTTCTTTGGATTTCGTCCAAAGTTCAAGAACGATCAGCGACAAAAAAAGACAAACGTCGAAAATATCGCAGGATTTGCGTATTTTCAAAAATGGTCAGGGTTTTTGGGTCAACCCATAACCATGACTATTGACGGAAAAAATTACTGGACGTTTGCAAGCAAGAACTCACTCAATTCGCAACAAAAGGACTCTAGCTTGAACAACTTTGTCGAGGATGGTGCGCGGATTATGGCTCCTCATATGACACCACAGGTTATAGACCTTCTGGTCGAAACAGGAAACCATGTTGTAGTAGAAGTGCTTAGCAAAAACGACCAAAACCATGGTGCTCGCGTTCTGAAAGAGGGTGCCATTGTCACCACCATGGCAACGGGTGTCGACCTGTATCTATCCGAAAAACAGGAAGTTAATCCTCCACAGAAGAAAAGGGGGTTCAACACCTACCATGGATTTGTGGAAACCATTAGATTTGCCAGTGATAACAATCTTTTGGTGGGTTCGGCGGTTTTTGCCACAGGAAGCGCAGCCAAGAGACTTCTAGAATCATTCAACGAAAAACGCGATCATCTTTCGCTTCTGCAGCACAACACCATTCTTGAGTCGGTTATCCAATGCTATCCAAATGGTATTCATATACAAAAGGGGACGACAGACCACAGAATTCATCTTGGTGATATATTGGAAGGAATGGTTCTTCACATTGTAACACAAAATCAAAGGGAGAATACTGATGACAATGCCAGTATCAGGAAGATGATTGAAATGGGAGAAACAACTGTGGAGAAGTTCAAATTGCCCCCATATGTTGTGAGGACTATGGCTATCCGTCCAGTTGTTGCGAATGATTTTAACACTGGGAATTTACCGCGACTATTGGAACGCTGGGGAGATATGTGGTGTGTCAGTGAAGAAGGTGCATCATATTGGAAAAACTTTGTGTGGCAAGTGATGCTTCATTACAATGAATACATAAATAATACGAATCCAGAATTGACAGCACACATGAAGAAATACCCCAATGTGGCATTGCATATTGTTCTCTCTGATTATGTTTTGGAACACGGTCTCTACGACGATTTAGATAATAAGATTTCCTGTTGTTTGCAGATGATTTTACCTGCTATTTCGATTGTGGGATGCCATGTTGTTGTTTTGCCATTTGCTGATGTGTCGCATCAACAAGCAGTAACAAAGAAACTACAGGAATGTGGCTTGGAAGTGACTTCTGGTAAAAAGAAACCAAAGAATGTGTCGGGATGGGTGAGATTGACAACTATGCCGACACTTCCTGATGATTCAATTACACAAGTATACGAGATTGCAATTCCAGAATCTCAGAAACCACTTGAAGAATGGCAACGCACAAAACATTTGAAGGTTTCACAAAACCAAGATATTGTGCGATTATCATCTATAGAAAATGTGATTGAATGTATGAAAACGGATCACTCTAACGAGCAAACAACGAATGCACGTGCGATGTCTAATATACAACAGAGAGAAATGGAAATTCGTAAGGAATGTGAAGAAACAATCAAGACTATCACAGCCCATATTTCAAGGAACGAACAAAGAGGAAAGAAAACAATTGTCCTCTTGATAGCTCCTCAATGCTTCGGTAAATCAACAATAACGGAAACATTGATGAAGAGGAGCGATTTTATGGATGCCTCTGCTGACAAACATATGGGCTCAGTCTTCAATCCTGCAAATCTAGAAAAAGCCCACAAGAAATGTCGTCAAACAGTATTTGATGCTGTCTATCACGATGGACTCAATGTGGTGGTGGATAATACAAATATTCATCCAGAACACCGAAGTATGTATGCAAAAATGGCGGATGTTTTGGGTTCAGTGTATCTACCTGTTATTGTGGGTAGCAAACTCTGGTTTAATTGTTCTGACTCAGACCGTTTGCTTACATGTGAGACA
>Ga0208547_1000855_pt1 | contig 17207 bp, 12 predicted proteins | sample DEB08_DNA_5_FD_185501 | JGI IMG/M metagenome (GOLD analysis project Ga0208547, IMG submission 185501) | Aqueous microbial communities from the Delaware River and Bay under freshwater to marine salinity gradient to study organic matter... | ecosystem: Environmental > Aquatic > Marine > Coastal ...
CAAATTCTACTCCGAACTCTTCTGATGCGTACCCTTGGATTCCCTCTACAGTTAAATCACCTTCGTACATCATCTCAACAGCTTTGCCGACACCTTTTGCAGTGTCTAACCCTGCTTGTTGAAAAACATTTTGTCTTTCTTTAGCTTCAAATTCAGCAACTTTACTTTTAAGAAACTCGTTTTGTTCTCTCATTTCTTTCCAGTTTTTATCACTGCTTGTAGCTTGTTCTGAGTTATTCAGTTCTTCTGTCATATTCTTTTGTCCATTCTTCACACGCTTTTTTTACAAGTGGTGTATGAGTAGCCACTGCTTTTCGTCTACGCTACTGTTTTTAATTTGACAGGTCTTGTCAGTAGGCATCAAGACCGATTACAATTCTAGGTCTATTTTTTATTTCGGACCTTAGTACAAAATTAGCTAAGGCTAGTATACCATATATAGTGGTTGTGCAAGGTGTTTAAACAGGTTTATGCTTCTGTAAGTCCTGTGACTGCACCTGCTTGTGTAGTAACAGCACCTAATTGTGCAGCACTTCTTGATTCTGTTTGACGCATTATATTCATTACTTGTTGTAGTTCTTCTTGTTGACCAAGTTGAGTACCTTCCAAGATATCTTGAACTGATGGTACATCTCTACCTTGTGCTAGTGCTTGTTGCTGTATACCTCTTACTTGTTGGAATCCTCGTCTTGCATTTTCAACACTAAGACCTAAACTTCTTAACTCTTCAGCAACTTCAAAACTTATATCTGTTCCTGCTAACAATGCCTCTGCACCTATCTGTGCTGTCTGTATTGTTTGTCCTACGACATCTCTAGAAGTAATAGTTCCAGAAACAATATCTTTACCTATGTTAGGGTCTATTGCAGACAATAATATTTCTTCATCTGTGAGAACTCTACTAAAGTTTCTTAGATAAAACTCTTTGACTTCTGGTATTGATTCCAAAATATTAGTTCTTACAGCTCCTATTCTTGCACCTAACTCATCAGGTGAAACAACATTTTCTATAAGCTGTGCTTTTCTTTCAGGAGTTAATACAATATCTGGATTTATATTTATAGCTTCAAACTGTCTTTTGTAACCATCTTGTATCTGTGCATACTCTGTTTCTGTGTATTTAACTGTTGCACCATCTGGATTTAGGTTACCTGCAAAAGATACTTTATATTCAGGAGTTTGTCTTACTGCTGCTATAGCGGAAGACTCGTCATTACCATTTTCAATATATGCTTCTACCCATGTATCTAACAATGTTTGAGAGAGTAAATTACCAAATTTTAACTTACCTTTTTCTACAATTTTATTTTTGGCTTCTTGTGTAAGCGTTGTAGAGTTACTTACTTTATTAGCTTCTTCTCCTATAGAACCTGCGTAATTAACTCCACCCAATGTAGTAGATGCTGCTTTTGCCTCCTCATAAGATTCTGTATAACCTGCTCCTGCAATTAGTTCGTCAGCTCTTTTCCTGTTTACTTGAAAACCTGTTAAGTCATCTTTTCTATATAAAGTTACCATCATGTTGCAAATCCCCTCGATACACCTGTTGCACTGATACCTAATGAACTTGCTAAATCATCAGTTGTTGTATCAAATACTTTTGCATTGTCATTGTTTAAACCATATATAGTAACTAATTTACTAGCTTCTGTTTGGTCGTTAGATTGTAATATTTTTAACCAAACATCAGAAGTTTCACTCATCCTCTCTCCTAATTTAGTAAAGGTAAAATTTCTCCAAGGTGTTGCTATCTCTTCATAAGTAAGATTCTCGTCATACATACTTGTAGGAAAAATACCTTTTCTCATAGCTTTAAATTTATCATTAAGCATTTGTGTACCAACTTCTTGGGATTCTGCATTTCTAAAATCTGCAGCTAAAGAAGACTGTGTAGCTGTATCAAGTTGTCCATATAAAGGACCTAGCCATTTGTATGCTGTATTTTGTACAGTTGCATAACCTGATTTAGTCTGTGATAGTTTGCCTTTACCTTCTAACCAATCAGTTACATTACTATCTACCTCTATACTTGATTCATCATCTGCTATAGCTAGTACCTGAAACTCTGCGTAATTCTTTGTAAATTGACCAGTAGTAACCATATCTCCAAACCACTGTCCAAATGTTTTACCTGTGTTCTCATCAAAAATACTATCTGCATTTTGTACACCTGATGCCTTTAACTTCTGTGTATAGATTAATCTGTTCTCATCTCTAAGAGCCACAGCATCTGCAGGTAAGTTTTCATCATCAATACCTCTTGCTTTTGATAATGTTAACCAATCTATTACTTCTTCTGTTGCATTTTCAAACCAGTCAGTTGCTCCCCACTCTTCAGCAGTAATATCTCTATCTTCTACTAAACCTTGAATCCACAGATTACGAAGTTCTTCATCTGTTTCTAACCATGGTCTTGCATCTATTGCAGCATCCATAAGTTCTGTAAATCCTTTGAAAGGTGATGTACCTTGCAAAATAACATTAGGTGGCAACTCTGCTAAAGAGTCACCAAAGAATACCGAAGATGTCCATGTATCATCATCAACTGTTATTTCTTGTGGTTTAGGTCTTCCACTAAAAAATTGTCTTATCTCTTCATCAGTAGAAGCATATCGCATAAAGAATGGTTGACCAGGTACTTGCCAAACAACATGCTTGACTCCATCTCTTACCCAGATTTGTGTATTCTGAAATGCTTCGTTAGAAGTTGCTACTGTTGTTCCAACTGTTGACTCTCCATTGTCTATATTCTCTTCTGTCACAACTTCATCTTCTTCTACTGGTTCTAATAAATAGTTCCAATACACTTCGTTTAAATCTGTTTCTTGAAATTCCTCTAGTGTGAAAGGTCCGAAACTAGAGTATAAATTACTAGCGTAGTTTTTATACGCATCATAATCTAAATTCTTTCCTGATGCTGCTCCATTAACTGTTATGTAGTCGTTTAATGTTTTTATAAATAGTTCAAATTCTGTCATGTTATTCAAGACCTTCTTGTCTTAACTCTTGTACCTTTTTTCGTGTTTCAAAAGTTTTAATATACTTTTTATTTCTTTCTTTGTATTCAAATGGTGATAAACCTAATGGTTCTCTCATTTTATTAACATAAGAAGCCATCATTTTTACGAACAACTCTGCACTCAATTTGTCTTCAGGCATAAACATAGGTGGAACACCAAACTGATTAGTAATACCTTCACTTCTAGATTCTGTATCTACTTCTCTTGGTGGTGTACCCATACTTCTTTTAGTAGTATCTATGTCAGAAGTTTCAGGAACTGTTGTGCTTGGTACAGGACCTGGTTTAAATCCATCTTCAGGCACTGGTATACCTCTATCATCTGGGGTATTTTGATACTCCACTACTTTGTTTTCTAAATCCTTTTTTAATGCTTGTGCATCTTCATTTTCTAAGTCCATAAACTTTTTAGTTGTTAATACATACATAACATCCATAGCTTCTTTATCATCATTAGTCTTTAAATCTTTTTTCTTCTGCTCTAAAATATATTTAAACACTAATGCGTTGTCGTTTAGATTAGCTCTTTTAGCAAACCAGTCAGCAACAAATGCTTTTTGATTATCTGTAAAGTTCAATAATGATTCTTGACCAGGTTGTGCAACATTAGAGATTAGTACTTTATCTTGTGCATCAGAAACTTCAGGAATAATAACTCCTAATTCTTTCATAGCTTTGTATATGCCTGGAGCCATACTATCTATGTTGGCTTGGAATATTCCCCATGATGGAGATACTTTATCTAAAGCATCTCTTACAAAAGGCACACCATCAACTCTTGATTCGTAACCTGCAATAGGTACTACATATTCAATAACCTCTTCTACAATACCAACACTTCTAAGTGCTTCTATAACTTCTGGTACTGAGTAACTGTCTTGTTCCATTATCCTGTTCCTCTAGGTGCAGACTTTCTTTCTGCTGCTGCTAATCCTTGTAAGTTTCTTGTCATCCTAGCAAATGTCTTATCTTCTTCTCCTGAAGCTACAGCTAGTTCTTCTCTAGGTGCAAATATCTCATCAAGTATTTCATCTGTTTCTTCAGACAAAACATCTTCTACATCTGGTTCTTGTGCTTCTACACCAGGAATAAATGCGGTTGTACCTGATAGTGGGTCATAAGACAACTGGTCTTGTGTACCAACTTGTACTTCTCCTAGTTGACCTTCTACTTCTTCTATAGCACCACCAAGTTTCTTGTTGATAATACCAAGTTCGTATGAAGATAACTTAGCACCTTTTCTAGCTTCTGCTCCTGCTATAACACTGTCCGCAAAATCACTAAGGTCTTCTTCTGAAAATTCGTATTTACCTGTTGCGTAAGCTCTTTGTGCTTGTGCTGATTCGTTCATCATCTTTGCTGATGACAACCAAGACATTTTACCACCATTGTTCATACTGAAATCCAATACTAACTTCATACCTTTTAATGTTTCTGCATCTAAGTAAGTTCCATAAGTTAGGTCTAAATTAATTAGACCTGCGTTTGCGAGAAGGTTTTTAGTTTGTACTCTTGTAGCAGGAGGAAGGTTGTTAAACTGTGATGATATATCTTTTTGGTAATAGATAAACTTAAAGGCTTCCCCAGTACCAAACAACTCACTTCTCTCTTGTTGGTACTCATCACTTCTTAGAAATATCTCTGCAGGAACATCTTTAGTTTTAGGAAGACCTGATTCTGGGTCAGTTCCTCCTACTTCTACTTTGTATACTTTTTGAAAGTTCTTTCCTAATGGTTTATTAGGGTCTGTACTTGTTCCCTGTATTAAGTCCATAAACTCTTCTACACTAAATGTTGTCTGACTACTTACATTTGGACCTAAAACATCTGGTGCACCAGCTATTTGTCCTGGTGAAACAACTCCTGTATCCTCTGGTTCATCAGGCATAAGAAAAGATGTACCTTCTGGTACTACATTTTCTACTGGTTCTGTTTCTACATGTCCTGGTATATGTGGCATTAGTTGGTGACTCCAAATCTGTTTAGCTCGTAACTAAATACTTCATCAAATACTACCATAAAAAGTGGTTCTTTCGCTATAATCTCGTAGGCTTTATCATATAATCTCATTCTTACTTCTTGTGCCTCTGTACTAGGGTCTGTAAGAATCCAGTTAATTGCACTACTTTCATTAGGATAATTTCTTATTTTCTGCACTGCATTGATTGCATTTTGTCTAGTATTGACATAATCTTTCAATGATGGTGTTATATCAAACTCATCAAACCTAGAATCTTTAGTTGTTCGTACTAGATAATCTACAAGAACATCATTAGATAATCTTTCGGGTAATTCTCCACCTAATACTTTATTCATTTGTTCTGACTTTCCATAAGCCATAGGAAACCAGTTACCTACTTGTGCGTCAATAGCAGCGTTAGCTGCTTGTATATTTGCATTTGTATCTGTACCTGTTGCTATAAGACTTTGTAGTTTATTATCTTTTGCAGCTCTAGATACCATAGATGCTAAATATCTTTGTACTTCTAGATACATCTCATCACCATTCTTAGGTGTAATTAATCCTAAGTATTTAACAGACTGATAACCACTGAAATCAATTTTTCCTTCGTCTATTTCTCTAGAGAAGTATGTGAGAACAGGACCAAAGTCTTCTGCTAACTCTGGATGAGAGTTAACAAATTCATATTCTTTTGTTGTTCTAGGAACTCTACCTGCTTCAGATACTGTTTTACCTCTTACTTGCAATCCTGCAGATGTTAACTGTTCTGTAATACTGTACTTATCTAAACCTAATAATCTTACTACTTCTAATAGTGCGTAATACTCACCTTGTCTAGGACCAAGAACTGTTACCCATTGTTTTCTTTGGTCTTGATAAAAACCATGTATAGCTGATAGTTCAACCATGTTGTTGTAGGCTATACCTGCTTCATATCCTTCTTTGTCATACCATTCTTCAAAGTTTTGTTGGTTACCTTCAATCTTGTACAAAACATTTAACTTAGGTGCAAATGGGCTTACAAATCTATCCCATGTTCTAATTGTGTACAAGTTTTCTCTAACTAATGCTCCTACTTCTTGTAAAGCATCTACATCTCCTGTAAGTTCAGGATGTAACTGTGCTGCAATTTGCATACCATTTGTAGTTGCTGCTAACCATAAATCTTCATCTAATCCTTCTAAACCTACATTGTCCCCAAATGCCATAATCCAGTTCTGAGCAACAGAAGGTATAGACATTTGGAATAATTCTGAAGGTATCTCTTTTAAGGAAAGAGGTTCATCTGTAAAAGGTAATGGGAAACCTGCCATAATATTCTTTTCTACCCATTTTTTTCCTGAAGGTTTATCTCTTAAAACGAAACCTAAAGGAAAAGTAAATCCATCACCTAATGATGGTAAGTAACCTACTCCACCAACACCTAATGATTTTAGAGGAAACCCTCTCTTTATATACACTCTGCTGTCTTCATTAGACACATCTTCTGTAGCACTGCCACCTAAATCTGATTTAGTGTGTACCTGTAAAGGTGTACCTGCAGTAGGCATAAACAAATATAAATCTCCGAATCTGTCTTCTACTATAACATTTTGCTCAATACCTCTTCTTGTACCTTGACCTATCTGCACAGCAGCTTTTGGATTGTTTGCAATAAGCAACATATACCTACCTACATATTCACGATATGCTTCAAAGAAAGCAAAACCACTTCTGTATGCTTGTGCAAAATATCCTCGTTCAGTTAAGTTGTACAGCAAGTTGGCGTTAGCTTCCATAGCGGCTTCTAAAGCTCTTTCATGTATGTCCATAGCACTAAGGTTTCTTGTAATATCTGCTCTAACATCATTCATGTCTAATACTGATGTGTACTGCCACTCAGTAGTATTTTGCATTATGCTGTTTGTTCTTGGATTAAATACTTCTAGTTGTTTGTTTTTCCTATCAAAAATACCTTTGATAAAAGATTGTTCAAATATACTGTCAGGTACAAATGCTTTTTCATCAATCTCTACACCTTGTCTGCTTTGTAAATAATTTTTTCCTCTAACAATTACATCATCACCTAAAGCCTTAACTTGTTTCTCATTAAGTAATTTCTTACCTTTAGTTCTTAGTAAGTTATAAACTGCAGAGTTGTGTATAAGCTCATGTGTATCATCATACTTAAATATTAAATCTCCATTTTTAGCAAGGTATGTTTCTCCAAAAGATAACTGGTCAGCAGCTAAACCAAGGTACTTAACCTTGTTATAGGCAGCAACACTAGCTACTTCTCTTGTATCTTTAACACCTCTGTTAAGTTTTACAGAAACATCTAAGTACCACTCACCTCTTGCTTCATCCCATCTTCCACCTAATACATGGTCTACAAGTCTTAGCTTGTCTTGATTATCTCTGACAAACATAGAAACAGCATCTTTAGTTAGCGAGTCTTTTCCTGCAAGAACTAACTGTCTTGTTTTGTATGGTGATACAAATAAACTTACTTCTTTACCCCATGATTCTGGATTACCTAAATCTAAACTAAAACCATCTTTATTGTTTTGTGTAAACCTATACACATCATCAACCAGTTCGTCTGTTATGTCTTGTTTTTTTACAGCAACAGTTATTTTTTTACCTAAAGATTTTTCTATAGTCTTTCTTCCTACATCAAAAGTTATCTCACCTGTATACCTATTTGGTTGTGACTTGCCTTTAGTAGAAGATTGAAACTTAGCTCTCATCTCTGTTAGGTTTATTTGTTTGTTAGATAAACCAAGTATGTCTTCTAATCCTTCTCTTGTAGCACCAGGTTTAGAGAGATACTCTTCAGCTTCTTTTAAAATAATTTCTATATCAGAATCTGCATAACCAGTGTCATAATTATTTTTAAGTACATCTTTTAATTGTTGTCTGTTAGGTAATTGACCATTATAAATTACTTCATCTTTTTTGAAGTTTGTAACAAATGTTCCTACTTTAGAATCATCAAATCCTAATCTACCTTCTGCTATTGCATCTGCTGATTTATAAACAGCTTCCTCTGCTCTTTGCAAATCAGTAGTGAAAGTAATACTGTTTTTATTTATAGGGTTCTTAGCTAGATAGTTAACACTTCTGTTTCCACCTTGTTCTGTAAATACAGTAGCGGTAAATGTTGTTTCCCCTTTGTAGGTATTTTGTACAACTTTTGGCTTAATGACTTTTGACAAAACTTCGTCATACTCTTCAAGTGTAGATGCTGCTCTATCTTTTTCTTTTTGAATAGTTTTAATAACATCATCTGAAAAATTAATAACGCTGTCAGGGTCGTTGTGTATTTTTATTAATCCTTCTAATTCTGCTTTTCTTCCAAATATAGACAACGCTTGTACATACTCTTCATACGCTTGTTTTAAAGTAGGTATACGAATAAAACTACCTTCACCTTGTGTTGTTGCAAAATATAATGACTGTATAAAATTTCTAAATCCTTCTTTGTTTAAACTGAGTTCATTCTTAGTGTCTATTTTTGGATAAGGTATTTCAAATGGTAAGTTATCTACATTTTTGTTATATAGAGTAGCAATTCTTCTTTCTGCTTTTATAGCAATATCTGAATTTATTGAACTAAAATCTCTTAAATTAATATTGCCTATTTTTGCATCAGCAATTACATTTAATAAATCAGCAGAACCACCTGTGTAATTGTCTATAGATTGACTGTAATGTTTTGCTAATCTTACAAAATCTTCTGATGTTTCTACAAGACCAACTTCAAAGTTTCTCTCTTTAGGTCCTCTTATCCTAATAGCGTTGTTTGATTCTTCTACAATATTTATAAATGCAGGTTCTGTTTCTAATGTTTTAGCTATTTGCTCTACTGTATAACCTTGTCTTTTCATACCTGCTATAGAAGGTGCAAGTTCATCATCAACATACTTATACAAAAAATAAACATAAGCATCTACATGTTCTGGGTTACTTTTATTAATTAACTCGTGACCTGTATTCGTTACATGACGATTGTTTACAAATTTAACATCAGCAGAAAACAACTGACCTATTTCTGGCACACCAAAATCTTGTGAATCAGAAAGAACGCCTAATGACTTTCTTACTTTTTCAGGTATTAATTTATTCAATCCCTTAATGTCTAAAGGTTTTGTAGTTCTATATGGTCCTGTAATCATAGTTGTTGGTTGTATGTTAAGTGCTTTAGCTAAATTACCATCAGCATCATTAAGCATTAACCTTAAATAATCAACAGGGTTTTTAAGTATGTTTCTCATACCAAAAATATTTTGCTTAATAGTTCCATCTAGCATAAGTTTTAATGGATAAGATAATCTTCCCAATAAGAAAGCAGGATACCTAAATGTTCTCATAAAGCCGAACATAACATTGTCGTATGTTTGTACTCCTTTTTCAAATGCTTGAAATAATATATTAGGGTCATCAAATTCTTCGTAGACATCGTCAATAGCTTCTTTTAGTGGGCTACCTTCTTTCCAGAAATCTATTTCAACTCCTTCATCCTGTGCTTTTCTGACAATCTCAAACATTTCTTCTTCGCCATCTTTGTTAATAAACTTCTTTCTAAATCTTCTTTTGTTAGAAGTAGCTCTTAACAATCCTTGTATGTCAGGTCCATGTATATCTAGATTCTTTAATTGTCCAAATAACTCTATAGATTGTTTTGTTAGATGTACCATATCTTGTTCTGAAGCAACAGAGTTAAACATTCTATCTGTAATAATATCTACTTCCATAGGGTCGTAAAAATCTGGATTACGAGATGGTGACATTGGTTTAAAGATAGTATCATCAAAACCTTGTTTATCATTTAGATAATACTTATCAAAAAACTTTCCTATTTCATTATCAGAAAGACCATAAGTATTTTTTAACTGTAATCCTACTTCTCCATAAATAAGTTTTTGTTGGAATATTTCTTTTGCTTGAAAATACTGACCATTACTTATTGCTGTATAAAACTCTTCTGCTAAGTCTTCTATTCTGCTTTCAGGTACTTTAGCTGCATAAGCATAACGAGTAAAATACTCCATAGCTTCTTTTGTGTTATTAAGTTCTGCAGGTTTTAACTTTGGTAATTTAATATCTCTAGCTAAAAAAGTATCTCTAAAGCCACCACCTCTTTTATATGCTGCAGTGATACCCTCGTCTAATTCTTTATTAAGTAATGCTTCTAAGTTGCTTTCATACAATACTTTAGATTGCAAATGTTTGTTTTTACCTCTGCCTGTAAAGTTCCCTCCAGAATACATATCTACTAAATAACCATTTTCTATACCATCTTCTAATGTTTTTATTACATCATCTCTAGTAGTACTTGCTGCTTTTACACGATAAGCAAAGTCAGGATGAAATCCCTCGTTAATTAAAAATGTAGCAATAGGTCTTCCCTCATCTTTTGCCTGAACTATTATGTCAGCAACACTATTAAATATTTCTTTGTTCTCGTCATACACTTGTCTAAGTGTCATACCCTCATCTAGTTTTTCTGGTAAGGCTTTACCAAACGAAGTAAGAACTTCATCAAATTGTTTAGGTGTTTTTTTAAGTACACCAGAACCAGGGACAATATAGTTAAATGGGTCTAGCGCTATATACTTAGCGACATTAACTAAACCTGCAAAGAATCCTGCCATACTTCTAGTTTTTTCGTAACCTATATCTTGTATAGCATTTTGTTTATCTAGTTCTGCTTGGTCTAGAATATTAAAATATTGTTCTCCGCTTATTGTTCCTGCATCCAAAGCATCTTGTGCTTCTTGTTCTTTTCTATCATATTCATCATCTAAGAACTGTGTAACATAGTTTGCATAACCATAGTTTGTAGATAGGTTACCTGTTAAACCAAATACAATTCCATCACCTAAACCTACAGGTATAGCTTGACCAAAAAATGTTTCATTAAGTTGTTGTTGTCTATCAAATTGTGGACTCATAGTTAATAAACCTGCAAGACCTGGTTGTTCTGTTTCTGGGTCTATTAATTCATCTACTGCTTCTAAGTACAGTCCTGCTTTTTCTACAAAAGATAACTCTCTTCCTTTACCTTTTTTTTCTACATTTATCTTTTCTCCTACTATGTCAGGAAATATCTCTGTAAATATATCTAGGTCTGTTTTAGTTATAAGAGGGTTACCTTCTTCATCTACTATCCCTCTAGCTTTTAGAAAGTTTTGTGCTGTTTGTGAGGGTGTGTAATATAAATCATTGTTCTTTAGTCTTGCTTCACTTTGTTTTCTAAAACGACTGTACGCTTTAGCATGTGACATGACACCAACAATAAAGGGCAATTCATTATCTTGTAATTTTTCGTAACCTGCTATCTGAACAACATCAGATAGTGTTTTACCTTCTTTGTTTAACTCTTCTTCTAACGCAGCTTGATACTCAACCATGTAGTTTCTAGCACCTTTATCTACATTCTGTATAACTGCATCTCCTGCGATACGCAAAGTTCCGAACACATAAGAAGCAAATGTATCTCTAGCTCTTTTAGCACCTTCTTTTGTAGCAGTACCTAAATTTTCAAAAAAATCTCCTGTGAGTTTCGTCATTAAGGCAGGTCCTAAACTGTAAGATTGTTTTACTTTTTGTTCTGCTGTATAACCTCTGTTGTTTGTATAAACAGTAGGAGGTGTTGTTGTTTGTTTATGTAAATCTATAAACTGTTGGTCAGTTAAGTTCATATCTGCTGCTGCAGCAATAAACTCTGGGTCTTCGTTTGGTGCAAGTGATTCTAGTTCCTCGTATTTATTTACAAGTTTTTCTACATCTGGTCCTAAGTCAGCTTCTGTTTTGTCTAACTCGTAGTCATACAACTTTTGTTGTTTAAGTTGTTTACTCCAGTTCTCGCTCCAATCTGTCCATAATGACATTATCCAGGAAACCTTCTACGAACCATGTATCCATAATTATTTTGTATGATGTCTAGCAATATCTGTGTATTACTACCTGCAGGTAATGACTGTGTTTGTTGCTTACTAGAATCTGCAAATATAGATTCATTTACATTTTCTGTAGGTTTACCTAAAACATCTTCTGGTGTGTACTGTGGCAAATTACCTAATGTAGGCGCTCCACTAGTTTGTTGTACTTCTCTTTGTATAGCACCTATTTGTGCTTCTTGTTGAGTTCTACCACCATACTCATCATCAGGTATAGCTTTTAAGTCTGCATAAGCGCCATCTAGTTTTGTATCAGTTGCTTGTTTTAGCTTTGATGGTTTTCTTCCTCGCATTAGAAATCTCCTGGTTCTTCTACATCTAATCCTATGTTAAGTCTAATCCATACACCAGGTATCGGAGTCGGTACGACAACTTGTCCTACAGGAAAATCTCCAGGCATATCTCCATCTGCAACTAGCATTGTTTCTATAGTAGGGTCAAGCTCTTCTGTAGATAACTCATCCCAATCTTCATTGTTTACTATATTATAAAATTCTTGATTTATTTTAGACAACTGGACCTCCTTGTGCAGGTACACCACCTGCTAATCCTGCAAGAACAGATGCTATATCTGGTTCACCTTGCGGAACTTGTGGTTGTCCTAATAACTGTGGCTCTTCACCAATTAAAGATTCTTCTTCTGGTGAAGGTTCTTCACCTTCTGGTGTATAAAATTTATCAAGAACTTCTGTCATATTCTGTGGATTCTTTCTTATCTCTATAGCTGCCATAGTAGCTTTAGGATTACCTTGTGCTGCTTGTGCCATAAGACTTTCAAATAATACTGTTTCTGCTTTTTCTGCATTAATACGACTTTGTATCTTAGATATATTATCTAGTCCATCCATATTTTCTTGTAATGTCTGTGTATCAATGATGCCCTGTTGTTTTAATTGCAAACCTGTAATTATTTTTTGTGGCTCATCAAATCCTGCCATTACTCCATACACTCTTCGTGTATCATACATTTCAGAAATATCAGAAGATGGTGTATAAGTTTCTTTAAATGCTGTTCCATTGTGCATACCTGCAATAGGTTTACGAACATCAGCAAACAATGACTCATCATATTCTAATCTTTTAGCATCTAGTTCTTCAAGAGCTTCTTTTAGTACGCTTTGATACTCTCTTACATGTAACGAAGCTGATTGACCTAGTTCTTCTAATCCTCTACCTGTAACGAATGCGTTAGGTGATTGTCCATCATCAGATACTGGATAAGCTGCACCAAGTCTAAGGTGTCTTTCTAATCTATCTACTTGTTGAAATAATTGATATGGTAAGTTGTTAACTGGTTTTGATACAGTTGAACCAGGAGCAAAGTAGTTTACAGCTCCTCTACCTTTTCTGTATTTTCCAGACTCTATCTCTCCTGTAATGTTTGTTTCTGTAAACACTGCATCTTCCATAGCAATAGTTCCAAGTATGTTAATCTTTGCCATGTTCGCCATAAGTCCTGTAATGTGTTGGAACTGACTTTGCATTTGGTCAAACGAATATCGTTTAGCTACAACAAAACAAGGTCCTGATTTCAACATATTAGGAATAAAATCTATAATCTTATTATTTTCTGGTAGGAACACATAAGTTCCCTCTTTATCTCTAAACTCAACAACAACTTTTCCTTGACCAGTTGAGTTAGCCCAACTGCCTTGTCGTTCAGTTGTTTCTATAAGTATTGAGTAGGCACTTTCTTGTGCTGTTTCATTCTGTGCATAAATATATTCTTTAGCTTCAGGATATTGTTCTGCAAGTATGCCATGCGGTACTCTGCGTATAATTGCTAACTCACTAGGGTTTTGGTCATTACCAAAGTTTCCTGGATAACAATTAAAAGAATCTTCTAGTTCTGCATAAGGATATGGATTTCCATCTCTATCTCTTCTATGTTTTATAGTCCAAACAACAAAACCATAACCAGGTAACCATCTAGCTGCTTGTGGCAACTGTCTGTCTAGTTTATTAAATTTGTCATAAGAAGTAACAATGCGTTCTAGTTTCTCAGATTTTTTCTTTGCTCTCTCTGAGTCTTTATCATTAATTAAATCTACTTTTAAGTCAGGCGCTCTACCTAATTTCTGTGCAAATCTTTCTAGTGCTGTTAAAAATAAGTTAGGTGCAGGTAGTTGATTATATTCAACTTTCATTTTGTCACCAAGTAATGCTTTTACTGCTGCTTCTCCACCATTCATAATGTCACGAATCCTAGACCTGTCTAACATTCCCTCTTGGTTTATAGCTCGTAAGTAATCTACTTTTTGTGCTAATTGTTCGCTATTTAAAGGCATTTATCTCCAATTATCTATATCTATACTACTAGGTTCGTACCCAGAAAAGCTAGGATTATAATCATATCCTAACTCAGCAAATCGTTCTTTTTGCATACGCCTAATGGATTTCATAGGAAACCAACTAGCCATAACAATATCAGTTTTAGTACCTACAGTTTTACTTTTATTTCTAGCTGAACTGAAATATACTAACTGACTTGTATATAAGTTTACCTTTTCTTGCGCTTCAAATCCAAGATATGGCAAAGAAATTTTTTGTTCTTGAAACATTGGACGCATAGCAGTAACACCATAGATAGGGTCAAATTTATTCTTATGTGTTTCATGTCCCTCTAAAAATATTGCATGTCCAGAAGCAAACTCTCTTATACTTTTGTCTTGTCGTATTGCCTTCTGAAAACCATTCTCTTCAATCACCCAGTGTGATAAATTGTATTTCATCCACCACTCTTTGATAATTTCTAATGCTTGTGGAATACCTCCACCTAAACTGTTATTCATATCAACCATGTGTAATGTATTTTCTGCAGAGTCATAAGCCCACAAAAATGCAGCTTGATAACCTGTAGAGGCAGGGTCTAACCCTGCTATTAGTCTTGTACCTGGAGGTACTTGACCAATATCTCTTTTTTGATTACGACAGGCTTCTATCTCTTCACGACTAAATAAACTTAGACCATCAGGCATAGCAACATTGAGATAAACCATTTCAAATATAGCTCTACCACCTGTAGTTTCTGCTGCTCGTTTTCTATCCATTAACCATTTGTAAGTTCTTTTACCTGCCCACAACATACAGTCAACATGTTCTTCCTCATTCCAATCAGGTAATGTACATCCACTGTCGTGTGCTTCTTCTACTAAAGTTTTCCAAGATTCGTTATCCACAAGATGAGAATACAAATCGTCATAGTGCTGTCGTGAACCAATTACAATCATTGCAGTATGTTCCTCTTTACGACTAGAAAGTGTTGTTGTCCACCAGTTTCTTGTGTTCTCTCTAGAAGCAGGTTGCATTGTAGAACTGTGGTCCTCAATGTCATCAGCAATAATTATGTCACAGTCACGAGATAGAATCTTACCACCACGACCTATACCCACCATTGTCGGTGACTTAATACCTGTAACAGTTCTCGTACCTACAGTAAACTCTGTAGACGACCAAGCCTTACCACTTCTGTTCTGTGGTTTAAATTTTGGTCCAGGTCCACATATCTCTTCTATTAATAATTCATTATTTTCTAGTTGGTCCATTACAGAAGATACTGAGTTTTTTGCTATGTCCTCATTACCACCAACCCACAATATTCTTACATTGGGATTTTGTGTAATTAGCCATACTGTAAAGTGTATAAGTAAATCAGTCTTGCCATGTCGAGGTGGGGATAATATCATGTGCTGTTGACCTTTTTCTATAGACTCCAATATAGACTCAATCCATCTTGTATGGAACTTAGGTGTGTCATAAGGTTTACCTTGTTCTGTCTGAAAGTATCTAGCTCTAAATTCTTTAAAATGTTCTATGGTTTGTTCAGACTCAACAGGTGTCCAGTTTTCTTGTTGCATCTCTGTATCTAAATCTTCTAAGTATGCGTTGTACGCCATAGACACAGAAGCTACAGAAGTTTCTAATACTTTTGCTACATCTGATAAAGTCATTTTTTTTATAAGTATCTCGTTACCTAAACCAGATTCTTTTAGGTCATCATAAACTTTACCTCTACGACTTTGTACATTTTTTCTTTGGCTAGGTATAACTAAAGTATCTTCTTCTTGTGACCACACCTCACCTTTTTTCTTAGCTCTTTTCTTTTGTGTGTTTATTCTGTTACGACATTTTTCACTACAAAACTTTCTAGCTTTTGGTGGTAAGACTTTGTGACAACCTGCAGCGTAACATAATTTTTTATCTGCCATAATTACCACATTCTTTATTCTTACACTTCATATCGTCCTTTGGTAGCAACACCTCTCCACATCTTGGACAGGGGATTGTAATACTCAATTATTTTTTCTTACGAGTTGTTTTCTTTTTAGGAAATCCTGCCTTCATATTAGCATACGCTTTAGGAGTAATTGTAGAGTTCTTTTTAGACCTACTTGTCCCTGCTTGTTTCCTTTTATTTATATTGTGGTATAAACCTTTTTTAGCTGCCATTTACAACACCTTTCCATTTAGCGCACCATGCAAATGATTGCACTGTTGCTTTCCATAGTGTACAGTATCCTGAAGGTTCATAGAAACTACAGTTACTACATTTCTGATTAGCTTTAGGTGCTAGTTGATACTTCTTAGGTAAATTACTAGATAACTGTTCTTGGTTGTTTATAGCCATAGCTCACCAAGCTCTGCAAGACCAATACCTTGCTGTGGTTTTGTCAGTCGCGGTATCGCATTTATGTCTTGCTCTAAAACTCTTACGAGCTTCAGGATTATCTTTTCGTATTTCCATGTTAGGGTCACCAAACATTACCTTAATTACTTTGTCACCCTTTTTAACATAGACTTTAGATTTCTTACGACCATACCCAGGTTCGCCTTTACCTATTCTAGAAGGTGAATTTAATTTAACTGACTTGCCTTGGTATGTAGCCATTATCTACCTGCTATTAATTTTCTAGACATTCCGATTCTTTTGCGAAATGCATCTAGTTGTTCTTTTTCTTTTTTAGAATATTTATAAAAAGTTGTTATATTACCAAATGTAATTTTTTTAATTTTTTTACCATCTTGTACATAAACTTTGTATGTTTTTGCTCCATACTCTGATTCATTTTTAGCAATTCTAGTAACTTTATTTAACTCAACTGACTTACCTTGGTATGTAGCCATTAGTAACCTTTTTTCTTTTTCTTTCCTTTGGAAACTTTTTTCTTTTTTACTTTATATTTCATACTGTCACTATATCACAAAACCTCCCCGAAGGGAGGTTCTGTCGTACAGTCTGTCCATTTACTGTAATGAAAAATATGAAAGTTCACAAAACTAT
>Ga0208547_1000859_pt1 | contig 17182 bp, 10 predicted proteins | sample DEB08_DNA_5_FD_185501 | JGI IMG/M metagenome (GOLD analysis project Ga0208547, IMG submission 185501) | Aqueous microbial communities from the Delaware River and Bay under freshwater to marine salinity gradient to study organic matter... | ecosystem: Environmental > Aquatic > Marine > Coastal ...
GTCGACACGGAGGCCGATCGGGTCCGGGTCGAGGTGCTCCTGGCCGAGGACCCGCTGACGGAGGTCGTCGGATGAGCCTGAAGCACCGCCTCGCGGCCGGCGAGTCGACCGTCGGGACCTGGGTGACCCTCGGGCATCCGTCGGTCGCGGACGTCCTGGCCCGGGCCGGGTTCGACTGGCTCGTCCTCGACATGGAGCACAGCGTCATCGGCCTCCGCGAGGCGCAGGACCTGTTGCGCGCGACGGAGCTGGCCGGCGTCCCCGGCCTGGTCCGGCTGCCCGCCAACGACGCGGTCATCATCAAGCGCGTGATGGACGCGGGCGCCGCCGGCGTGATGGTGCCGATGGTGAACAGCGCCGCCGACGCCGAGGCCGCCGTCGCGGCCGTCCGGTACCCGCCGCACGGGACGCGGGGCGTCGGGCTGGCGCGGGCGCAGGGGTACGGCGCCCCCGGCGCCTTCGCGGACTACCGCGACCGCCTGGACGACACGGCGGTGGTCGTCGTGATGATCGAGCACGTCGACGCCGTCGCGGCGATCGACGCGATCCTCGCGGTGGACGGGGTCGACGCGTTCATCGTCGGGCCGTACGACCTCTCCGGCTCGCTCGGGGCCCCGGGGGCACTCGACGACCCGCGCGTCACCGAGGCCCTCGAGACGGTCCACGCGGCCGGTCGCCGCCATGGCGTCCCCGGGGGCCTCCACGTCGTCGAGCCCGAGCCCGACCGCCTGCGGGCGGCGCTGGACGCCGGCCACCGCTTCGTCGGGTACGGCCTCGACGTGCGGTTCCTCGACGTCGGTGCGCGGACCGGTGCTCAACCGGACAACCGGACAAAACAGGATCTCGATGCAGAGGGCTCGCCGCGGGGGGCCTGAGGCGCTCGCGAACCTCTCGATGCGGTCAGACTGGGGCGCTCCTCTATGGCTGTCGGTCTCGTTTCTTGCGGCCCTCCAGCGGCGCGCTCCGCAATCGCTGACCGAGGCTGACGAACCACTGGAATGAGGGAACGAGCGTCCGCGCGTAGGTCTCCGGCATCACCGTCGGCGCCTCAATCACTGCCGCGAAGCGCTGGCACCTGAGGACCAGCTCGGGAGGCAGCTCAATCTGAACCACAGAACCTTGCTTGTTCTCAGCTACGAGTTCAGAGGGTGCGCTGGACTCGAGAAGTCCGAGCGCGAAGATGGTCGGCACTGACGGGAAGGGGACCTCTCCGGTGAGCCAGAGCGCTCCTGTGTTCCATGCATCGTCCACGAAGGCGTATCGGATACCTCGCCTCCTTGCCTCTTCGAGGCGATCCAAATGCGATTGATGGTCATCGAGGAACACGAATGCGTCTTCACAGGAGATCGAGGCCCCGTCGAGGGCCTCCCAGAGATCTCCTTCGAGGACCGTGGCTTCGGCTGGATGATGCTCGAGTTGCGAGAGACTGATATCCACGCCCACCAACGAACCCTGCGGGAGCGCGCGACTCGCGAGGTACAGGCTTCCGCCTCGATGTACACCAGATTCCACATACAGATGCGGGCGAGTGCGCCTGAGGGCGAAGAAGAGATTGAGGCCCCCGACGAATCCGAGCCCACCATTCCCGAGATCCAGGGGCGACTCAAGATAAACCTCAAGAAATTCATCGACCACCGCGACCGTGTCTGGGAGATCGCACGCCAGATAATCATTGCCGTCACAGGACATACTCAACCGAACGGCCGTCTCGGCGACGAAGACTGCTCGCCAGTCCGGCGTCCGATGGATCGCCTCAATGGCTGCCCGCTCTCGGCTGCCGGCCGTCCGAGCCGAGGCCGACCGGAAATCCCCTCGAGGACTAGGCGCCAGGAACCGGGCCATCGATTGGCGCAGGCGTCGGTGCAGTCGAGAATCGGCACTCGAGGAGTCCGAACGACGGACAACATGGCGATTCTTGTCATACGGCCCATAAGTCGCACTGTTCATGGCCTCGGCTCCCCCCTCGACATCCGGCGCTCGCGACCGCCGACCGACTGAAGCCTCAACCTATCCACGCAGAGTGCGGGCTGCTCAGGGGGTGCCACGGCGAGCGCGACGCCGGTAGAGGTCATACCTCCAACTCCCTCGAGTATCCAAAGGACTCGAACCACGAAGACCAGTTCCTCCGGACATGAATCACGGCACGCTCGGTGAACGCATCTGAGGGCCGACCCAGCCAGACAGGACGTCGTCGAGCAGCGACTCGAGGTAATGGATCAAGAAGGGCGAGGAACTCATCCGGAACGAGGCCGGCGAGCGCCTCGTTGAGGCTGTTCGGGAGCTGCTCGAACCGAATCAGCCGGATATCCGACATATCGCAGACCTCACGGTCGACGCCGGATGGCTCTGAAGCTGCGGCGAATTCCTCGAACTGCCTCTGGAACTCAACCTGCTCAAGTTTCGACATATCTTGGCCGAGCTTCCAGTTGCGATCGATGAACTCCGACACCGCGCGCGTGAAAGGATTACGGACCGGAATCAACTTTTGGTATGAGTCCCAGACCTTGTCGCCGACGTAGGCGCGAACCGCTGTCGGAGTAGCGTGCTGTGTGAGTCCCGCTCTTTCGAACTCTCTCCTTCGACCGAGGTCTCGGATTCTGCGGAACAGCGTCAACTCGCTAGGGATACCACGCTGGCCGTACACCCGTCTGCGCGCAGCTGAGCCCGACCCCTCGCCGAACATGATCGAGGGGTTGCGTTGCGTCACAACGAGATGCGGAGTAGCGACTCGAGCTGTTTCGGGCTTCTTCCGACGCCTCCCTTCACATGCCCCTTGGACTGCGGTCTCGATGGACGTGCCAGCAGTCTTGTTCGTCTTGATGAGGATGAACCCGAATCGGTGGCTGACTAGCATGGGAAACTCCTCGATGGGTGGCCGAAGACGGTCTCACCGCGTGACGTCGTCCGCACCGCCGGGCTGCCCGAAGAACGGGATCCGGTCGAAGTCTAGGCCGTACCAGGCGATCGCCTCGCCGAGGACCGACGCGTCCCGCTCGCCGAGCTTCACGAGCTCGGCCAGCACGCAGTACGCAATCGAGGCCGCGTCGATGCGGTGGAACCGACGCAGCTCCTCGCGGGTCCCCGACCGCCCGAACCCGTCGGTGCCGAGCGCCGCGAACGGGCCGGGGACGAAGTCGGCGATCTGGAAAGGCGTCGCGCGCATCCAGTCCGAGACGGCGACGAACGGGCGGCCCCGCCCCGGCTCGAGGATGCGGGTGACCAGCGGCACGCGCGGCTCGGCGCCGGGGTTGGTCCGGTTCCAGGACTCGACGGCGGTCCCGTCGCGCAGCAGCCGGTTCCAGCCGGGTGCGGACCAGACGTCGACGGCGACGTCCCAGTCCTCGGCCAGCAGCTCCTGCGCCCGCATGGCCTCGCAGATGATGGTGCCCGAGGCCATGACGTGCGCCGCGGCGGTCGCGTCGCCGGCGGCCGGCTGGAACCGGTACAGCCCGTCGATGACGTCCCGGTCGGTGACGTGCGCCGGCATCGCGGGCTGGGGCATCGGCTCGTTGTAGACGGTGAGGTAGTAGATGACGTCCTCGCCGCCGGGGACGTGGCGGTCGGTGAACATCCGCTCGAGCCCGTGGGCGACGATGACGGCCAGCTCGTACGCGAACGACGGGTCGTACGCCTCGACCCCGGGGTTCGACTGGGCCATCAGCAGCGAGTGCCGGTCCTGGTGCTGCAGCCCCTCGCCGTTCAGCGTCGTCCCGCCGGCGGTCGCCCCGATGAGGAAGCCGCGGGCCCGCTGGTCCGCGGCCTGCCAGATCGAGTCGGCGGTGCGCTGGAACCCGAACATCGAGTAGAAGATGTAGAGCGGCACCAGCGGCACGCCGTGCGTCGCGTACGCGGTCCCGACGGCGGTGAACGACGCCATCGACCCGACCTCGGTGATGCCCTCGTGCAGGATCTGCCCGTCGGCGGCCGTGCGGTAGGACAGCAGCAGGTCCGAGTCGACCGGCTCGTAGGTCTGCCCGGCAGGGTCGTAGATCCGCGCCTTCGGGAACCAGGAGTCCAGTCCGAACGTCCGGGCCTCGTCGGGGATGATCGGGACCAGCCGCTTCCCGAGATCCGACCGCAGCAGGTCCTTGAAGATCCGGACCAGCGCCATCGTCGTCGCGACCGGCTGGTCGCCCGAGCCATGCTTCGCCTCGTCGTACAGGGCCCGCTCGGGCAGCTCGGGGAACGCGAACGACACGCGCCGCTCGGGCAGGTGACCGCCGAGCACGGCCCGGCGCTCGCGGAGGTAGGTGACCTCCTCCGAGCCCTCGCCCGGGTGGACGTACGGCGGCAGGTCCGCCTCGAGCGCGGCGTCCGGGACGTCGAGCTCCAGGCGGTCGCGGAACGAGCGCAGCGCGTCGGAGGACAGCTTCTTCATCTGGTGGACGGCGTTCCGGGCCTCGAAGTCCGGGCCGAGCGTCCAGCCCTTCACCGTCTGCGCGAGGATCACGGTCGGGGCGCCCTCGGTGCGGAGCGCCGCGTCGTACGCCGCGTGCACCTTGCGGTAGTCGTGGCCGCCGCGGGTGAGCCGGCCGAGGTCGTCGTCGCTCAGCGTCGCCGCCATCGCCCGCAGCGAGTCGTTCGCCCCGAAGAAGTGCTCGCGGACGTACGCCGGCCCGCGGGCGACGTACGTCTGCATCTGCCCGTCGGGGACCTCGTTCATGCGGTTGACGAGCGCGCCGTCGACGTCACGGGAGAGCAGCGCGTCCCACTCGCGGCCCCAGACGACCTTGATGACGTTCCAGCCGGCGCCGCGGAACACGCCCTCGAGCTCCTGGATGATCTTGCCGTTCCCGCGGACCGGTCCGTCCAGCTGCTGGAGGTTGCAGTTGATGACGAACGTCAGGTTGTCGAGGTGGTCGCGGGCCGCCATCGAGAGCGGGCCCAGGACCTCGGGCTCGGCGGTCTCGCCGTCCCCGCCGAAGAACCAGACGCGCTGCTGCGACGTGTCGCGGAAGCCCCGGTGGTGGAGGTAGCGGTTCGTGCGGGCCTGGTGGATCGCGCCGATGGCGCCGAGGCCCATCGAGACGGTCGGGAACTCCCAGAACGACGGCATCAGCCGCGGGTGCGGGTAGGAGGACAGCCCGCCCGGCTCGACCTCGCGCCGGAACCGGTCCAGCTGCGCCTCGGTCAGCCGGCCGGCGAGGAACGCGCGCGCGTAGATGCCCGGGGAGGCGTGGCCCTGGAAGAAGACCTGGTCGCCGCCGCCCGGATGGTCCTTGCCGCGGAAGAAGTGGTTGAACCCGACCTCGTACAGCGACGCGGCCGAGGCGTACGTCCCGATGTGCCCGCCGGTGCCGTGGAGCACGTTCGTGCGGTGGACCATCACGGCGGCGTTCCACCGGATGAGGCGGCGGATCCGCCGCTCCATCGCCTCGTCGCCGGGGAAGTCCGGCTCGCGGTCGGTCGGGATCGTGTTGACGTAGTCGGTGGTGGTCAGCGACGGCAGGCCGATGGCGCGCTGGTGGGCCCGTTCGAGGACCTTCAGCATCAGGAACCGGGCCCGGGCCGGGCCGGCCGCGTCGACGACGCCGTCGAACGCCTCGACCCACTCGGACGTCTCGACCGGGTCGGCGTCCGGTTGGGTCGTGGCCAGCCCGTCGAGGATGACCGGGGCGGCCGGGTCGGCCTGCGGCGCGGCGGCGGGGTCGGGCACGGGAGCGGCGGCGGCCATGCGGGGTCCTGGTTCGGGCCGGGCCCGCGGGATCGCCGCGCCGCCCGGGGCGGTCCGCCGGGGATCCGCCCGACGGTCCCGCGACGCTACCGGCGGGCCGGACCGACCCGCCCGAGGACCCAGGCCGCCGTCCCACGGCCCACGAGCAGGTCCAGCGCCGCGTCCACGGTGTCGGCCGCGACGACGGCGACCATCCCGACGCCGCAGTTGAACGTCCGGCGCAGCTCGTCGTCGGCGATGGGACCGCGCTCGGCGAGCCACCGGAACACGGGGGGCAGGTCCCACGACGCCGCGTCGACCTCGGCGGCGAGCCCCTCGGGCATGACCCGCGGCAGGTTGCCGGGCAGCCCGCCGCCCGTGACGTGACAGGCCGCGTGCAGCGCCGGCCCGAGGGCGTCGACCAGCGCGAGCAGGTCGGGCGCGTGGATCCGGGCCGGCTCGAGCAGCTCATCGCCGAGCGGCCGGTCCAGCCCGTACGGCAGCGTCAGTTCGAGGCCGTCGACGATCCGGCGGACGAGGCTGTAGCCGTTCGCGTGCAGGCCCGAGGACGGCAGCGCGACCAGCACGTCGCCGGCCCGGACGCGGTCCGGCCCGAGGATCGCGTCGCGCTCGACGACGCCGACGCCGAACCCGGCCAGGTCGAAGGCGTCCGGCTCGAGCAGCCCCGGGTGCTCGGCGGTCTCGCCGCCAACCAGTGCGCAGTCGGCGAGGCGGCAGCCGTCGGCGACCCCGCCGACGATCGCCGCGACCCGGTCGGGATCCAGCCGCCCGACCGCGAGGTAGTCGTTCATGAACAGCGGCCGGGCCCCGACGGCGACGAGGTCGTCGACGACCATGCCGACGAGGTCGACCCCGACGGTGTCGAGGCGACCGAGCCGGCGGGCCAGCTCGACCTTCGTCCCCACGCCGTCCGCCGACGAGACCAGGACCGGGTCGCGCCAGCCCGCCGGGTCGAACCGGAACAGCCCGCCGAACCCGCCGATGCCGCCGAGGACCTCGGGCCCATGGGTGGCGGCGACGCGGGCCGCGATCATCGGGACGCTGCGCTCAGCGGCGTCGAGGTCCACGCCGGCGTCGCCGTACCCGACGGTCCGCCGCGCCGGCGGCTCGGCCTCAGGCATCGGTGGCCTCCGCATCGGCATCGGCGTCGACGTCGTCGACGGACGCGGGCTCGGGTCGCTCCGGACACCGCCACCGGCGCCGGAACGCCGCCTCGGCGTCGGCGAACGCGTCGAGTCGATCCATCAGGTGCCGGACCTCGTCGAGGACGTGGTCGAGCTCGTCGGTGTCGGCGGCGGTCCGCTCGAGCGCCTCGAGCCGCCGGTCGGCCTCGTCGAGGGCGGCGGCGCAGGCCGCGTGCTCGTCGGCGACCTCGGGGACCGACCACCGCGGCAGCCAGGCCCGCACGTCCGCGACGGCCCGCCGCAGCGCCGTGGTCCCGACGGCGATCGGGGCCGGCTCGACCCGCCCGGTCGGGAGCGCCCCCAGCAGCGTCCGACGGCCGCCCTCGAGCAGCTCGGCGCTGTCGAGGAACGCCCACCACGCGTCGCGGCGGTCGGCGGGCAGGTCCGGGCGACGGAGGAGCGGCATCGCCCCGAGCCTAGGCTCGTCTCCGTCGAGCGGGCGGCGCGGGCATGTGCGGGATCGTCGGTGCGGTCGGCCCGGGCGCCGCCGACCTGACCGCTCGCCTGCTGCCGGGGGTCGCGCACCGCGGCCCCGACGCGACCGGGACCTGGGCGGCCGAGGACGGCCTCGCGGCGCTCGGCCATGCCCGGCTCGCGGTCGTCGGCCTCGGCGAGTCCGGCGCCCAGCCGATGACGTCCACCTCGGGCCGGTACGTCCTGTCGTACAACGGCGAGGCGTACGAGCATCACGAACTGCGGCGCCGCCTCGCCGCCGAGGGTCGGGCGCCGGCGTGGCGCGGGGCGTCCGACACGGAGACGCTGCTGGCCGCGATCGAGGCCTGGGGACTCGAGCGGACCCTCGAGCGGACCGTCGGGATGTTCGCGCTGGCCCTCTGGGACCGGGAGCGGCGCGAGCTGACGCTCGTCCGCGACCGGCTCGGCGAGAAGCCGCTGCACTGGGCCCCGGTGGACCGCGGCGTGGCGTTCGCCTCCGAGCCGGCACCGCTGGCCGGTCTGCCGGGCGTCGACGCCGGCCTCGACCGTGATGCGGTCGCGGCGCTGCTGCGGTACGGCCAGGTCCCGGCCCCGCGGACGCTCCACGCCGGCGTGCACCGCCTGCCGCCCGGGACCCTGCTGCGGGTCCGTGCCGACGGGACGGTGGACGGGCCGCACCCGTGGTGGTCGGCCGAGGCGGTCGCCCGGGCCGGCGCCGCAGACCCCCTCGACGTCGGGCCGGAGGAGGCGGTCGACGCGCTCGCGGCGGCGCTCGAGCGTGCCGTCGGGGCGCAGACCCTGTCGGAGGTCCCGCTCGGTGCGTTCCTCTCGGGCGGGGTCGACTCGACCGCCGTGACGGCGCTGCTCGCGGCCCGGGCCGGACGGGTGCGGACCTTCACGGTCGGCTTCGCCGAGGCGGCCTTCGACGAGGCTCCGTTCGCCGAGGCGATCGCGGCGCACCTCGGCACGGACCACACGACGTTCCGGGTGACGGAGCGGGACGTCCTCGACCTGGTCCCGGACCTGCCCCGCACCGCCGGCGAGCCGTTCGCCGACGCGTCGTTCCTGCCGACCCTCCTGCTGTCGCGGCTGGCCCGATCACAGGTGACCGTGGCGCTTACCGGCGACGGCGGGGACGAACTGCTCGGCGGGTACACCCGGTACGCCCGGGCGCGGCGACTGGACGCGGTTCCGACGCCGCTCCGGATGCTCGGCGCCGCCGCCCTAGCGGCCGTCCCGGTCCGCGTCTGGGACGCGGTCCTCGGCGTAACGGGCCGGCGAGAGGTCGACCCCGGGACCGCAGCCGCGCGACCCACCGGGCATCGTCTCCGAGCCCTGTCGCGGCTGGCTCGACAGCCTGACCCCGCGCTCCGCTACCGCGATGTGGCGTCCATCTCTCCGGTGGGAGATGCGTTGGTCATCGACAGGGGACAGGACAGCGAGTCCCGCGAGCGTCAAGCCATCCGTAACAGGTGGGTAGCGCTCGGCGATCTGGACCCGACGGGCCGGATGATGCTGCTCGACCAGACCGCCTATCTCCCTGATGACATCCTCACGAAGGTCGACCGTGCGGCGATGTCCGTCGCGCTCGAGACACGCATCCCGATGCTCGACCACCGCGTCGTCGCGCTCGCGTGGCGACTGGCGCCGAGCCTCCGGGACCGAGGCGGAGTCCCGAAGTGGCCACTCCGAGCACTGACGGAGCGTTCCGTCCCGGCTCGGCTGCTCGATCGCCCCAAGGCCGGGTTCGCTGTGCCGCTCGCCGAATGGCTCCGGGGGCCGCTGCGACCGTGGGCCGAGGACCTCCTCTCGGTGGAAGCGCTCCGTCACGAAGGCATCCTGGACGTCGCAGCCGTCCGACGCCTCTGGGAGGAGCACCTCGATCGTCGGCGTGAGCGCCACTACGACCTGTGGCCCGTCCTGATGCTCCGGGCTTGGAAGATGAGTCGGTCGTCGACCTGACGCCGACGTAGGCTCGGCGGTGGAAGGAACGCATGTGCTCATCATCGCGATGCCGAAGTCGGCGAGCTCGTCGCTCGCTCGAACGCTTGCACGCGCGAACGGATTGGATGAGCGCAACGACGAGATCAACGCCGATAGTCCTCCACAGTTCATCAATCAGCATCAGCTAGCCCAGGAACTGCACCCGTTCCCACATGTGGAGGTGGACGAACTGCGTGCCATCATCACGGACCGGGCGACCCTCCGGAAACTCCATCTGTTCCCCACTAACGACGTGCTGAAGGCGCTGGAAGCGGGTCCTGCGGTGGTTCTGCTCCGAGACCCGACTGAGGTCATCGACGCGGAGTTCCGCGCCGTCGTGAACGGAATCCACCCTCTCGCACCGTCGATGCCGCGGACTGCGTCGATCGAGAGGTGGCGTCGAGCTGCGCGGGAGGGTGGGCTCCTGTCCAGCCTCACGGCTCTTCACGAGTCATGGATCGACGCCGCGGATCGGATGGAAGGACTCCTCCTCGTCTCGTACGACGACCTCATGTCACATCCGATGGAGACGCTGGCGGCCTGTGCGGCGCATCTCGGCCTCTCGGAGTCGGGGAACAGCCTCCTCCGGGAGCGCTGGTCGGGGATCGGGGGATCGTCGCCCACCAGTCGTGACCGGGTTGGAGTCCTTCGATCATCCATGTACGTCATCGGGGCGCTGGCGCGGCGCGTCGCGCGAGCTGTCGTCCGGCGCGTGGCTCCCGGCCCCACCCCGTAGCCTCGGGCCCATGGAGCAGCCCCGGGGCGGCGCCCCCCTGCCGCCGCTGGCGGCCCATCCCTTCCTCGACGCGCTCGGGGCCCGGACGGTCGTGCTCGACGGAGCGATGGGGACGTCCCTCCAGGAGATGGCGCTGACCGCCGCGGACTTCGGCGGCGAGGCCCTCGAGGGCTGCAACGAGGTCCTGGTCCGGACCCGACCGGACGCCATCGAGCGCGTCCACCGCGACTTCCTCGAGGTCGGGTGCCACGCCGTCGAGACGGACACCTTCGGCGGGGCGCCCTGGGTGCTGGACGAGTACGGCCTCGGGGCCGAGACCGAGGACCTGAACCGCCGTGCGGCCGAGATCGCCCGGGCGGCCTGCGACGCGTTCGCGACCCCCGACGACCCGCGGTGGGTGATCGGCTCGATCGGGCCGGGGACCCGGTCCCCGACGCTGTCGCTGGGGAAGGCCCCGACCGAGGACCCGCAGGTCATCCGCCTGGCCGAGATGGAGGACGGGTACCGCCGCCAGGTCCGCGGCCTGCTCGAGGGCGGTGCGGACGTGCTGCTCGTCGAGACGGTGTACGACCTGCTCCAGGTGAAGGCCGCGGTGGCCGCCGCGAACGACGTCTTCGTCGAGCGCGGGCAGCGCGTGCCGCTGATGGTCCAGTTCACGGTCGAGAAGGACATCGACACGATGCTGCTGGGCTCCGAGCCGCTGGCCGCCGTGGCCGCGCTCGACCCGCTCGCCATCGACGTGCTGGGCATCAACTGCGCGACCGGACCGGCCGACATGCGCGAGCACGTCCGGACGCTGTCCCGGGCGTCCCGCCTGCCCATCTCGATCCTGCCGAACGCCGGCCTGCCCGAGCTGGTCGACGGCCGCACCGTCTACCGCCTCTCCCCCGACGAGCTGGCCGCCGCGCAGCTCGAGTTCGTGGACCGGTTCGGTGTCGCCATCGTCGGCGGGTGCTGCGGGACGACGCCGGCCCATCTCGCCGCCGTCGTCGAGGCCGTGTCCCACGTCGCCCCGCGGCCGCGGCTGCTGGACCGCCCGGCGCTGGCGCGCGCCGGCGCCGCCGGCCGCACGACGGACCCGGCCCGCAGCGGCGACGCGGCCGCGACGGGCGCGCGCGGGACGATCGTCGTCGAGCACCGGCCGGCGCTGGCCTCGCTGTACACGGCCGTGCCGTTCGAGCAGGAGAACACGTTCCTCGCCATCGGCGAGCGGGCGAACGCGAACGGCTCGAAGGCGTTCCGCGACCTGCTCCTCGGCGGGGACCTCGAGGGCATCGTCCAGCTGGCACGGGGCCAGACCCGTGAGGGCGCGCACGTCCTCGACCTCTGCGTCGACTACGTCGGCCGGGACGGCGCCCCGGACATGGCGGCCGTCGTCGACCGCTACGCCACGTCCTCGACGCTGCCCCTCGTCATCGACTCGACGCAGGTCGACGTCATCGAGACGGCGCTGGTCCGCCTCGGCGGCCGGGCGGTCATCAACTCGGTGAACCTCGAGGACGGCCGCACGAAGGCCGACGTCCTGTTGCCGCTGGCCCGCCGGTACGGCGCGGCCGTCGTCGTGCTGGCCATCGACGAGGAGGGCCAGGCCCGGACCGCCGAGTGGAAGGTCCGCGTCTGCCGCCGCGTCGCCGACCTCGCGATCGACGAGTACGGCCTCGAGCCGCAGGATCTGATCTTCGACTGCCTGACGTTCCCCCTCGGCTCCGGCGCGGACGACCTGCGCCGCGACGCCATCGAGACGCTCGACGCGATAGAGGCCGTGAAGGCCGCGGTCCCCGGCTGCCACACGACGCTCGGGCTCTCGAACGTGTCCTTCGGCCTCTCCCCCGCGGCCCGGCAGGTCCTGAACTCGGTGTTCCTCGAGGAGGCGATCGCCCGGGGGCTCGACTCGGCCATCGTCCACCCCGGCCGGATCCTGCCGCTGCACCGCATCCCCGACGAGCAGGTCGGGATCGCCCGGGACCTGATCCACGACCGGCGCGGGGCGGCCGGCCGCGGCGGGACGGCGGAAGCGTCCTACGACCCGCTGATCGCCTTCATGGCCCTCTTCGACGGGGCCGGCACCGTGAAGGCGTCGGCGGAGGACCTCGCCGCCCTGCCGGTCGAGGAGCGGCTGCGCCGGCGCATCGTCGACGGCGACCCCGACGGCATCGAGGCCGACCTCGACCTCGCGCTCGCCGACCTCCCGCCGCTCGAGATCATCAACGCCCATCTGCTGGAGGGCATGCGCGAGGTCGGCGAGCTGTTCGCGAGCGGCCGGATGCAGCTGCCGTTCGTCCTGCAGTCGGCCCAGACGATGAAGACCGCGGTCGCGCACCTCGAGCCGCACATCGCGGCGTCCGGCGGCGCGTCGGCCAGCGCGAAGGGGAAGGTGCTGCTCGCGACGGTGAAGGGCGACGTCCACGACATCGGGAAGAACCTCGTCGACATCATCCTGCGCAACAACGGCTGGGCCGTGGTGAACCTCGGGATCAAGCAGTCCATCGACCAGATCCTCGGCGCCGCCGAGGAGCACACCGTCGACGCCATCGGGATGTCGGGCCTGCTCGTGAAGTCGACGGTCATCATGCGCGAGAACCTCGAGGAGATGAACTCCCGCGGCCTCGCGCGGTACCCGGTGCTGCTCGGCGGGGCGGCGCTGACCCGCGGCTACGTCGAGGACGACCTACGGGCGCTGTACGAGGGATCCGTCTTCTACTGCCGCGACGCGTTCGAGGCGCTGCGGGTCCTCGACGACGTGGTCGTCGGGGCGAGCGCCGCGAACGGTGCCGATGCGGCGCAGGACGCGGCCGCACCGGGCGACGACGGCGATGACGACCGTGCCGATGATGCGGGCGCGTCCGGGGACGGTCCGGCCGCCCGGGTCCCCCGCCGGCCCCGGCCCACCCGTCGCGCCGCGGAGGCGCCACCGGCGGTCGACCGCCACGGCCGGCCGCGGTCGGCCGTCGCGTCCGACGTCCCCGTGCCGACGCCGCCGTTCTGGGGCTCGCGCGTCGTCCGGGGCGTCCCGATCGACGACGTCGCGCCGCTGATCAACGAGGTCGCGCTGTTCCGCAACCAGTGGGGGTTCACGCCGGGCGACCTCGGCCCCGACGGGTACCGCGACCTGCTCGAGCGCGAGGCCCGGCCGGTGCTGCGCGAGTGGGTCGCGCGCGCGAAGGCCGAGCGGGTCGTGGCGCCCTCGGTCGTGTACGGCTACTTCCCGGCGAACGGCGACGGCGACGACGTCGTCGTCTGGGACCCCGAGGCGCCGCTGGAGCGCGAGCTCGAGCGGTTCACCTTCCCCCGGCAGAACCGCGGCCGGTTCCTCTGCATCGCCGACTTCCTCCGGCCGGTCGACGACGGCGTGCCCGACGTGCTCGGCGTGCAGGTCGTCACGATGGGGCCGCGCATCTCGGAGGTCGCGCAGGACCTCTTCGCCGCCGACCGGTACCAGGAGTACCTGTACGCCCACGGCTTCGGCGTCGAGATGGCCGAGGCGCTGGCCGAGGGCTGGCACCGTCGCATCCGCGAGGAGCTTGACATCGCCGGCGACGACGGCCCGACGCCCCACGACTGGTTCCGGCAGGGGTACCGCGGCTCGCGGTTCTCGTTCGGGTACCCGGCCTGCCCGGACCTCGAGGACCAGACGAAGCTGTTCCGGCTGGTCGATCCCACGCGGATCGGCGTGGACCTGACCGACGAGTTCATGCTGCACCCCGAGCAGTCGACGTCGGCCATCGTCCTCCACCACCCGGAGGCCGGCTACTTCAACACCCGGCCGTCCCGCCCCGGGGAGGACGACGGGGACGCGGCGTGAGCGCCCGCCCCCCCGCCCCGGACCTGCCCCGCGACCACGCTCTGACCGACGGCACGGTCGTGCGGCTGCGCGCGGTCGCGCCCGACGACGCCGACCGGCTGCTCGCGATGTGGGACCGGACCTCGCCCGAGTCCCGGCGGGCGCGGTTCATGGGCCCGTTCACGCTGGACCGGACGAACGTCGGCCGGTTCGTCGACCTCGACCCGGCCCGCCAGTTCGCCGTCGCCGCGACCCGCGGCCGCGGCGAGGTCGAGCGGATGCTCGGCATCGCCCGGTTCGAACGCCTGCCCGACCGGCCGGAGGTCGCCGAGTTCGCCACGCTCGTCGAGGACGCCGAGCAGGGCCGCGGCCTCGGCACGGCGCTGGTCCGGGAGGTCGCGCTGCGGGCGGCGGCCGCCGGCGTGACGCATCTGGTCGGGGACATGCTCGCGAGCAACGCCCGGATGCTGAACCTCGTCCGTGAGCTCGGGCTCGAGTGGCGGGGCGACACCGAGGACGGCGTGGCCCGCCGCGACCTCGACCTGACCGGGACCGCCGGCTTCCTCGCCGCGATGGACGAGGACGAGCGGACGGCCGCCGTCGCCGCCGTGGCCCGGTTCCTGCGGCCCGACCGCATCGCGGTCGTCGGCGCGTCGCGCGACCGGACCGCGATCGGTGGGCTAGTCCTCGACAACGCGATCCGAGGCGCGTTCCACGGCGCCGTCTACCCGGTCAACCCCAACGCCTCGGCGGTCCAGGGCGTCGCCGCCTACCCGTCGCTCTCGGCCTGCCCGGAGGTGCCGGACCTCGTCGTCGTCTGCGTCCCGGCGCCGCTGGTCGCCGGCGTCGTCGACGAGGCGGGACGGCTCGGCGTGGGGGCGGTCTGCGTGATCTCGGCCGGGTTCGCCGAGGTCGACGGCGGCGAGGCGGCCCAGGAGGAGCTGCTCGCCGTCGCCGGGAGCCACGGCCTGCGCCTGGTCGGGCCGAACTGCATGGGCCTGATGAACGGCGCGGCCGACGTCCGGATGAACACGACGTTCTCGACGGTGTTCCCCCGACCCGGCCGGGTCGCGATGTCCTCGCAGTCCGGGGCGCTGGGGCTGGCCGTCCTCGACCACGTCGAGCGGCGCGGACTCGGCATCTCGACGTTCGTCTCGGTCGGGAACAAGGCCGACGTCTCGGGCAACGACCTCCTGCAGTACTGGGAGGAGGATCCCGACACCGACGTCGTGCTGATGTACCTCGAGTCCTTCGGGAACCCGCGGCGGTTCTCCCGCATCGCCCGCCGCGTCTCGCGCGCGAAGCCGATCGTCGCGGTGAAGGCCGGCCGGACCGGGGCGGGCGAGCGAGCGGCCGCCAGCCATACGGCCGCGATCTCGGCCGGGGACACGGCCGTGGAGGCCCTGTTCGCCCAGACCGGCGTGATCCGGACCGACACGCTGGCCGAGCTGTTCGACGTCGCGACGCTGCTGGCGGACCAGCCGCTGCCGCCCGGCGGGCGGGTCGCGGTGCTGACCAACGCCGGCGGCCCGGGGATCCTCGCGGCCGACGCGCTCGAGTCGAACGGCCTCGAGGTCCCGGCGCTGAGTGACCGGACCCGCGCCACGCTCCGGGAGTTCCTCCCGACCGAGGCCGGCATCGCGAACCCGGTCGACATGATCGCCTCGGCCTCGCCCGCGGCGTACGGCCGGGCGCTCGCGGCCCTCGGCGCGGCCGACGAGGTCGACGCCGTGATGGTCATCTTCATCCCGACGGGGACGTCGGACCCGGACGCCGTCGCCGCCGCGATCGCCGCCGCCCGGGCCGACGTGCCGGCCGAGAAGCCGGTGCTCGGCGTGTTCCTCTCGGCGGCGGACCTCCCCCCGGCCCTGGCCGCGGCCCGGATCCCGGCCTTCGCCTTCCCCGAGGACGCCGCCCGGGCCCTCGGCCGCGTCGCCGCGTACGGCGGGTGGCGGCGCCGGCCGCTGGGGACCGTCGTGCGACCGGACGGCATGGACGTCGACGCCGGCCGGGCCGCCGTCGCGCGCGTGCTGACCGACGCGCCGGCCGACGGCCGGTGGTGCACCACCGAGGAGGCCGCCGCGGTCCTCGACGCCTACGGCGTCCCGACCGCCCGGGCCGCCTTCGTGACGACCCCCGACGAGGCCGCGGCCCACCAGCGCGACTGGGGCGTCCCCGTCGCCGTGAAGGTCGCGACGTCCCTGCACAAGTCCGACGTCGGGGGGTTGGCGCTGGACCTGCGGACCGCGGCGGCCGCGGCCGAGGCCGTGACGCGCATCCGGGACGATCTCGCCCGCCACGACCTCGGCGAGCACGGCGAGCACCTGCTCGTCCAGGAGATGGTGACCGGGGGCATCGAGATGGTCGTCGGCGTGACCCACGACCCCTCGTTCGGTCCGATCGTCGTGACCGGCATGGGCGGGACGCTCGTCGAGCTGCTCCGGGACGTCGCGGTCCGGATCACGCCGATCACCGACGTCGACGTCACCGAGATGCTGTCCTCCCTGCGGATGGCGCCGCTGCTCCGCGGCTACCGCGGCGCCCCGCCGGCCGACGTCCCGGCGCTGACCGACCTGCTGCACCGCGTCGGGGCGATGGTCGAGGACCTGCCCGAGATCGCCGAGCTGGACCTGAACCCGATCATGGTCCGGCCCGCGGGCCAGGGGGTCGTGACGGTGGACGTGCGGCTGCGGCTGGCCCGGCCCGGCCGGCGGACGGCGCGATGACCGACCGGGCCGCCCCGACCGGACCCGGCGCCGCGCGGGTCGGCACCCCCGTGCCCGAGCTGCTGGCCCCCGGCCCGACGCTGTCCTTCGAGTTCTTCCCGCCCCGGACGCCCGAGGCCGCCGCGACCCTGCGGGAGACGGTCGCGACGCTCGCCCCGCTGGCCCCGGCCTTCGTCTCGGTGACCTACGGCGCCGGCGGCTCGACGCGCGACCTCACCCACGGCCTCGTGGTCGACCTCCTCGCCGACGGCTGGAACCCGGTCGCGCACCTCACCGCCGTCCAGCACACGCGCGCCGAGCTGACCGCGATCGTCGCGGGGTACCGCGACGCCGGCGTGCGCAACGTCCTGGCGCTGCGCGGCGACCCGCCGCCGGACGTCGAGCCGTTCCGCGAGCTCGAGCATGCGGCGGACCTCGTCGCGCTGGTCCGGGAGGTGGCCGGCGACGGCACCGGGATCGGCGTCGCCGCGCACCCGGAGGGCCATCCGCTGGCGACGTCGGTGGCCGAGGACCGACGGCACCTCGCGGCGAAGCTCGAGGCGGCCGACTACGCGGTGACGCAGTTCTTCTTCGAGTCGGCGCAGTGGGAGCGGCTGGTCGCGGACCTGGCGGCGCTCGGCTGCACGAAGCCGGTCCTGCCGGGGATCATGCCGGTCACGAACC
>Ga0208547_1000860_pt1 | contig 17179 bp, 9 predicted proteins | sample DEB08_DNA_5_FD_185501 | JGI IMG/M metagenome (GOLD analysis project Ga0208547, IMG submission 185501) | Aqueous microbial communities from the Delaware River and Bay under freshwater to marine salinity gradient to study organic matter... | ecosystem: Environmental > Aquatic > Marine > Coastal ...
ATTTATAACTCATAGAGCTTATCATTAATTCACAAACCATGTTCATAACCTCCAAATCACTATTATTTTCTATATCATCTAACTTCATAGAGCTTCCATCAATACTAAGGGTTTTATTAGTAGAATTCGTTTCATAATTATCATTTATTTTAAGGACCAACTCTTGTTCACTGTCTTTATTTGCCTTAATCATAACATCCTCTATAGTTACAATCGTAGTATTTCCATTAATTTTTAAAACTAAGGTAGGTGTATGTGGATTATTAGGATGTCTATTGTTGTAAAAATTAAACGCACTCACATATTGACCAACCGGTAAGGAAAATGTCTTACGTTTCGATGCATTCAAATAAGGTGTGTTTTTATCCCATCCCTGATAACATAACATATTTTTAAAATGTTTAACATAAAGATACTTAGCATTTGTTTCTTTAGATAGAAAACACTTACCCGTCAAATAAAAAAGGAATTTGCAGTCGTCAATATTCATTATACATATTAAAAAGATAAAATATATATAAAAATTTTTAGTTTAAAAAATTATTAAAATTGTAACAGCAATATTAAAGGCTTTGAATATAGTATCAGTAATCAAATTTTTCAATTTATTTCTTCTTTCTTCATATAATTCAGATCTATACTTAAATAACTGCTCAAAAACAGATTTCTCTATTTTTTTCAATTCATCCAAACTTGCTGCACCCTTTAAAACCGACATTTTTTGGAATGCTTTGTAAATTGAGTAAGGACCATCAATCATATAATAAGTATTATAAAGCTGATGACTATGAAGATTTTTCAATTCGTGAGTAAATCCGTAATAAACATTTCCTGTTTTATATTTATGACCACCATTTAAATGTAAACGCATATCATCAACAGATTTAACTGTAAAAGGTGGGTTATTTAATTTATTTTCCTTAGTATCTGTGAAATAAATATCGTAAACTCTATCTTCAGAGGGATACTCATTTTGTCTAACAAAATACCTTCCCTTTTGTCGGTAATTCTTTATAATATATGGACTTTCTATTACTTGATTTCCTCTTGAAACAGAAAAACTATCACTTGGTAGTTGGTCATTATCTATATCCTCGCGTCCACATAACACTCTTTGAGCATATTCGTTGACATTAGTCTTAAATGTGTCACTCCATCTCCACCATACTTCGTCCTTTTTATGATTATACATAGCAGATTGTTCTAACATATTAAAATCCGATAGAGGAGTAAAAATTCCCTGCGAATGAGGAACCCATTTAAACTTATCTTCATCGTTTTGTTCACTATTATAAACTTCTAATATTGAACTCATACTACTGAAGATATTGGCTTCGATAAATTGTGGATTGAATGCCGCTGGTAAAGTAGGCGTATAAGCGTAAGGCTTAAAATTATGAACAGCTCGGTAATCCGATGGAAATTTATAATCATTACTTTCATTCTCATTTGTTGCAGTAACATTATTCTCCACGCCACCATAACAAGCAACAGTTGGACGTAAAGGACCATAAATTCCTTCATCATTTCCACCAAAGTCTGCATCTATGTTGGTAAGAATTACCTTGCCATATGTTTTCTCACCTATAAAATAAGGTAATTTTGTTGAAAGAGTATTTGTTGGAGAATAACTTTGGTCTTTAAACAAAGGAGCACTTATTTTAATCTCTTCGACTTCTTCATCTCTTATAGAAAATCTATCACTAATCTTTGGTATCCCAACCTCAACATTTTGATGCTCTGGCTCAGGAGGTGGGCCATCACCTGAAAGTTGTTTAACTTCAATAAAGGAATTAAATATATTTTCATAAGGAGGCGGATAAACTGGTGTTTGACCATAAGCAAGATAATTTCTTAATGGGCGATTATTCTTAACATAACCATACGCATTTCCCCAACTCCAAAATCCTGGTCGTCCTTCTCGTCTAGGATAATATTTTTTACCATTCCAAGGTATCATAAGATCAACTAAACCTCCTTGTTCTTCTGTAGGATATTTGTAGTATTTTTTACAATACGCTATTTCTTCTCCATCTATACGCCCATACATACAATAATTATCGCGCTCATCTAAATATAAATCAATTGGTTCCCATATAAAAGATGGTGGGTATACATATGTAGCTGGAGTATCATAAGTGTAAAAGGTATTACTTCCCATTATATCTTCAAACTTCCTTACTTTCTTGCTCTCGGAATAGCCATCAAACATAAACCCTTCTTCTACACTTCCCCCTTCTTCTAGACTTCCGTTTACTTGTTCGCCTGTGCGTTTATTTATAAAACTTCCTTGCATCGTAACTGCTGGATAAAAATTAATACCATCTTTATGAATAATGCTTTTTCCTTCATCATCTGCAATATGAGGGAATGAAGTAGTTCTATCGTAATACCCAATCATATTACTTTCCTGATTTTCATCCATCTCGTCAGGTTTACAAATACCAACATTTAATAGATATCTTGCCATGTCACTACAAACAATTCTTGGAGATTGAATGACGCGTCCAGCTAATTTTTCAGAAAGAATATTGGAATTAATAAAATCATTCTGTTCGTCCGTTACTCCCTCAGTATAAGGAAGATATTTATACATATATTTTTTCTGCATTTCTTGAAATTGAGTGAAAAATTCATATCTGTCATCCTTCAAATAAAGTAATGATTGCCATTCATCGTCAGAGAGAAAGATATTAACATCTTCGTTATCAATTACCTTTGCAAATTGACTTCTTAAGCTTTCATAGTTAATATATTCCCAATAGGGGTCTTTATTATTTTTCAATTGAGGTCCATCTGGATAATCACTAATTAAATATCTCCATATCTTTTCCATTACAAAATTATTATTACAATCTCGTGGTGAATTTGAAGCATTATACTTTTTACACGTATCTGTTCGTCCTTTATTATGACTTTGCAAATAATATTTGAACCTGTAAGATGGAAGTAAACTATCAGCACTAAAATACTCATCAAACCCACGTTGTAATGTAACAGTTTCAGAACCTCCACCATTATAATTATTTTGAGGAAGCATTTCACCATTACTAAAGCTAACAAAATCCAACATATTATCAGGGTTTTTACATTGCATACCCATCTTATATGCTAATTTTAAAAACTTAAAGTTCTGTTTATCTACGCATTTTTTAACAATACTTCTCTCTCCCAGTATTGCATCTCGCCAGTCACCGTTCTCTCTTAATGCGCTAAATTGTTCAAACCATGTATCTACCATATCCTCATCAAAACAAGGGAATTTAGAAACATGTCCATAATTTTTAACTGCATCCTTAATTTTTTTTTGTCTTTTTTGTGCATCTCGTGCACGAAGCAACTCTTCCAAATTTTTCTTCATTTCATCCTCATCCAAAACACCACCTTTACTAACTATATCATTCCTTTTTCCAAGACCTTTGTAAAATGTTGTTACAAGATTAATATACTCAATAAAGGTAGGATCGAAATTGAGCAATCTATAAAATATATTTCTTTCTCGATAATTAGTGTCTTCCATAGGGGTAGTATTCTTAATAATCTCTCCTTCATTAGTTGTAATTTGCATAGGTTGTGTGTATGAAATAAGCATACCTAATCCTGGAGCTTCACATCCATAATCAATAGTTCTGTAAACACCATAACTTGCACCAGGAGATATTAAATCATCCAATACATTTTTCTTACTTCTACCAAATAGGGAAGTCTTTTCGTCAAACTCTTTCCTAAAGTCACTATCGATTGGTAACACATGCGTATTCATTTTAATTAAATTAGATGGAAGCAGCATGTAAGGGAACTTGTGATTTACAGAACCTTCAGTTCCATTTGTCCAAAAACCACGAATATTATTATTAGCCATATCCTGCTTATCCGCATAAGAGTGAATTGATAAAATTTCTACATCGAGGTTTTTCACTTCAACACCAGCAATCTCAGTTACTTGATCATATTTAACATTTGAAATTGGTAAATCGATTTTTTCAGCCTCATCATCATTTAATAGTAATCGGGTAATTTCCGGATTTCTTGTAGTGTTATGCATGATATGTTTCTCTGTTTTAACATCATCTTTCAACTTTTGTTCATTTGAAGATGTCAGTGACAAAATTTGAATTTGTCCCAAACTTGATATTAATTTTTTAGTTCCATAGGCAGAACCTCCTTTGTTAAAAACCACTTGGTCATATCGAGAACTCCCCGAGTTTACAAAGTCAATTGATAATATCCCCCAATTCATAGGAAAGTGAACAGTATTACTTACAGCGTCACTTCCCTTATAAAGATAATACATTTGAACTGGGTTAGTTTGGGTCCAGTGCCATCCTGATTCAAACAGTTCCACTTCGGTTTTATCTTTCATAAGAAAGGAATCTAGAGAAGAATTTGATTTTTTGGGAAACGACCAAACAATAGAGTTATTAACATTAAACTTAACATAATTAAAAATATAGTATGTAGTATCAATTGGACTTATATTACTCACTTTAGTATTCAAGTCCATTATAGATGGATCAAATGTATATCCTCCATACCTATCAACTCCTATCGCTAATGAACCAGAATGCCCAATATTATTTACAACATGTATAGATATTTGACCTTGATTGTAGACATGATTAATATTTCTTATAAGTTGTTTTGGTTTCTCCACACTAAAATCACTATTTACATAATCATCCCAAATCGCCCTGAATTTAAATGTAAATTTCGAGGTTAACTCATTGCTAGGTGGGTCATATGGAGCTTCCGTAAGAGGTCTATTGTATTTATCATAAGTGATAATCATTGGACCACTTGGTCCAAATCCCTCAGGCGGGAAAGGTGGTAAATTCATACGGGATGCATCTCCCATTTTTGAATACCCATTTTGTATAACATTTTTAATTCCAATAGCCTGATTTTTGGTTGCTAATGGATTTAAATTGCTTGGCGATTTATTTAATATATAATTAATTGCAATCATCGACATATTATATACGACAGTATCAATACCCATGCATGCAATAGGTCCGCCATATCCATAATTTTTAACATTTTCAATAATAGTAGCTCCTCTATTTACAAAACCATCTTTAACATAAGTATTTTGTATTAAGGTTTTAATACCACACACCACATTTGTGGAAAGTAAATTTTCATGTTTATTCCAATTCATAACTGTATGAATTCCCACAATACCAAGATTGCCTACAACATTTTTAACTTGTGATATTTTATTGCTCTTATAAAGTTTCTGAAACTTTCCAGCTCTTAAAAGAGAATTATCTTCATTGTTAATAATATCTATTTCTTCATCTAAAAACTCTTTAGTTGCTAATTCATATTTGGAAAAGAGAGCAAGTTCTCCTGTTAACTCACTTTCGTCATATTCTGTTGTGCTAATATCACCCATATGAATAATTCCATATGTTGAAGAATTTCCTCCCTGTAAACTCCAATCTAAGTTGTAATTTAAATTTTCGTTGATATCGTTGGTTTTAGGAGAACCACCACTAACCACATTGTTAATCATAATTTTACAGTCAACATTATTGTAAATACATTTCTGAATACCTGCTGTAATTGTATTTTCACCAAGACCTTGAATTCTATAAATATCAACATATCCCGAAGGCTTAGTGATTATATAAGGATCACTTCTTTGTTCATAATTATAGTTGAAGCTATATATATCTGACCATTCTTCTCCTGACCAAGGATATCTTTGCATTAAACCTTCAACGTAATCTTTTGTATTTTTAAGAAATCTTATGCAAGAAACTGCATTTTGGTCTTTTAACGAGCCTATCTGTGAATGATTAAAAAGACCTTTAAATCTAATTTGGCCTTTATTAAATAAGTTTTCAATAATTGTAAAGTTTCTCTCGGTTTTTACATGAAATTCATCAACAAGTATTAATCCTGTAAATCTATAATTATCATCTTGAGTAAAATTACCGTTTTTCAAATTACCTCCGTTTGGTGTAGCAATAACACTCTCAATCGGTATTATCGTTGGATCCGTAGTTCTCAGGTCCAAAAAATTATCACCATCAAAAGAATTTGTTTTAATTTCAATTAAACCAACATTTATAAATTCTATATTGTCATCTATAACCATAGCTGCTCTTTTTTGCCCCTCTGGAGTTGAATAAACTTCTCCTTTGTTTTTCTTATCAAACGGAAGAATAACAATTTTTCCACGATTAATAATAGTAGTTTTAGAACTCTCATCCCCTTTTGATTTAAAACCTTTATCCTGTGTGGTACCTGTGATAGTATTTAAATAATTACCTTTTATATCGGGTAAAACAAGCGTTTGATCTATTTCTATAGTCATAGTGTTGTCATTCTTATTAGATACAATATAATCTACATCAACTACATTTGGATAAATAGTATAATCAAATGGAACATTATCTGGTAGGAAACTCTCAACCGGTGTTTCCTCTTCAACCGGCGATGTCTCCTCTTCAACCGGCGATGTCTCCTCTTCAACCGGCGGTTCTTCCACAACAGGAATATCATCTATGTTCATATAAAATTGTAAAGACAAATTGGTTAAATTAAGTTGACTATAATTACCAAGATGATCTTTAACGCGTTTTAAATCAATTGTAATTCTTAAATTTTCTTTATCTTTTATAGACTTATACATCAAAAGTTCCTGTAAATTAATTTTCTTATCACTATCTTCTAAAAAATACATATCGGTGATAACGCCCAAATACTCTTTATTGTTAATTATCAAACTCACCGTAGGGGTAAATAAATAACCTTCGTTTTCTTTGCCATATTTTTCATTATAGTCTTCCACATTTTTTATCAAATCAAAAAAGTGCACACATTTTGCATCTCTTTTTTCTTTAGTCATTACTGAATTAATATCCCACTGTTCATAAGCAATCAGTGAAGCTACATTCTTCACATCAATTGTCAATACATCATTATTTGTATTAAAAACACCTGAATCTTTATAAATAAAACTATAGAACGGAGTTTTTTTATATTTTCTATCATCAAATACACCAGTTATTTCTTTTCCTTTTCCAAATGGAATACCTTTATACGATAAAATTTGGTTTTGATCAATAAAATGGTAAGGCAACGTGCTTAAACTTATTCTACAGTTTTCATAAGTTGCGGCTGGGGGTATTTCGGAATGCAAAAGTTTGTTAGAATTTACAGTAAGCATAATGCAATTTTCTTTTTGATTAAAGTTAATTTTATCAACCACAAATATGTAAGGCACCATATCTTTATTTAAAAAAACACATGTTGGTTGATACTCCTTTACCTGTGAAACAATTGAAACAAATCTGTCTGCTGGTAAAGTAAACATACTCATATCTCCTTTATTCAATTCTGGAGTTTTATAGCTCCAATTTTGAAAGAGTAAAACATTATTGTTATTGGGTTTAAAAGCAATTGTAATTTTGTCATTCACAATTGCTTTTCCTTTTAGTATAAACTCGAACTCCGAGTTTTGCATTTAGTTTATACAATCTAATTAGATTTTTTATGGTATTATTTCTTCCATAATTTCTATTCCACGTTTATTATACTTTTCATCAATAGCGTCATAAGCTTCCTCTAATATTTTTGCTGCTTTTTCTGCTGCATCTTCAACTGTATCATTTAGGGCCTCGGTATATTCACGTGATTTTTCAACGTTACCTTTAAGAACTTTCTTTAAATTTCTAGAAACTTCACTTCCAACTTGTAAATTAATCTGTTTTACAAATTCAGAAAAATCAAAGGCTTCTCCTCGTTGTTCAATATTATTAGTAAATTCTTGTAAAATTGTATCATAGACCGATGGTTTACCTTCACTTCCATCAAAAATTAATTTATAGGCATCTTGTATCGACTCAATAAGGGAATCTAATGCTTTACCAGATGGATTACGAATATTTGGAATAACCTTATAACTATTATATAAGTCAAAAAAAGTATCAATAATTACAGGATTATCAATTGTTAAAATAGTGGATAAGGAATCAAAATATAGATTTCCTTCTATTTGCCCTTCAATAGCATTTTCTATTTCCCTACCTATTGCAGAATCCTCTAATTCTAATCTTATTTTAGCTATCTCAAGCCTAAGCTTGGAAAGTTCAGATGTAGGATTATTTCCAAAAATTCTATTACGAACAAAATCTACATCACGTTCAAATTGATGTAAGTCAGATACAGAATCTAAATAACTTTCGATTGTTTCTAAGTTTTCCTTTATCACATCATCACTTAGAACTGAATCCAATTTATCTTTATTCTGGGTAGCTTTCTCATTTACATTATTTCTTAATTCATCTTTCAAAGATTTGATAAATTTTTTCTCAACATATCTGTCAATTGGTACCTTACCATCAACTCTTTTTAAAAATAAACTATCAATAAGTAATTCCCCACCCTCAATACCTTCCACGCCAGTAGAGGTTACAAAATCATTAAGTATTTCTGCCAAATTAGAACTAGGTGAAACATTTTGAAGCGCTTTAGTAAAGGCATCATTAAATAAATCAATTACATCGGATGAATTTATATTAAATGTTTGTGATATATTTATTAATAAATCAGTTAAAGGTTTATCAATTGCTTCTAGTCTAGAACCTGCGACATCGTCGCTATCTAATACTTTAAAAGGATTCGGTGGTTTTAAATCTAGAGTTGCATCATATATATTTTGTAAAGCTTTTAAATTATCATATCTATTGGCAGTTGAATTAACTGTTGCTAAAGAAAGAATCAATTCCCCTGATCCAACAGGACCTTCCTGGAGAGAACCTTTTGGTGGAAGCCCACCATCTGGTAAATCTAATAGAATATCAGTAATATCATTTAGCATGTCCTTTAAAGATGGTTCATTATCAATAAATGGATTTACAAGTCGTTGACCTACCCTATCTAGGTAATCTAAACTTAGTTCTCTTAATTTTTTTTTTAATTCTATACTATCTCGGAGTGATAAACGATTTAGATCTATTAAACGATCAATAACAGTATCTACACTGGATAATTCAAACATTTTATTAATATCAAACCGTTCAAAGTAAATATTTTCCATGGAATTAATAACCGGTTCACTTCCAAAACGCACAGTTTTTTCTAATCCTCTAGATGGTTTTGTATTTTCTTGACTAGCTACTCGCATTTTTTTAAAATTATCTAGTATATCACCCATATCACTCTCTACAATTGCGTTGCTTCTACCTCTTGCTGCTGGAGCACCAGCTGCGGATATTTCATACTCCGCGTCGGGTGCCCTCTCCTTCCAAGCCTCATTTGCACGTTCTATACGTTGTCTGATTTTTTCTGTTGTTAGTTCATTTAATTCTGTATTTGATAAATCTTTTGGCATACGAATTGTCTGAGCAGGTCCCAAATCAGTATTACCTATTACTTCTAAATCAAAATTAATTTCAGTCATAGCTTCTTCACTTATCGACAATATTACATCCCCATTTGAATTTACAAGACTAATTGGCTTATCTAGATCTCCATTTATACTTATTTTACCTTCCATCTTAGTGCCTGGTGTGAGCGATGCATACCAATCATTAATAGTCAATTTACCTAAGTCTTCACCTTTAAAATCTATATTAGATCTTCCATTTAATTTTAAAAGCTCATAAACTGAATCTTGTAAACCACGTAATTTAAATTCACCATTTAATATTTTATCATCAAATAATTTTTCACCATTTTCATCTAAGGCAGTTTTACGGAAAGACAATATGTCATTTACAATTTCCTCAGCCATCATTTGATAGTATGTATCAATCACTTTCTCAAGTTCTTCAGGAACAAGGTCTGGTCTCTTTATTGTATAATATGCTTTTAATTCTTGATATTTAATTTTGAACTGATCCAAAAGTCTTTCTCTCTCTTCTTCAGATAGAGGTTCTCTGTCTATAATATCGCCTTTAGGATTACCATCAGTATTATCAGAAGACTTACCCAACACTTCATAATAAATGCTTCTCTCGCTTTCCAACATTTCAATTAATATTTCAGTTAGCAATACCGCTTTTATTCCTTCCCTCAATTGAGCACCATATGCAATAATAATAGCACATTCTACCCTATTCAATCCCGAATCAAATACCGTTTCTTTAAAATTAATTTTTTTTTTCTTTATTCTTAATGACTTAGGTTTACCTATCGAGTTTGGATCACTATAACCTTCATTATGTAAATCAATTACACTAATAAGTCCTGTATCAATTCCAACTAAAGGAAAATAATAACCCATACCTGCATGGTTTTTACAATAATAGTTTAAAAATTCACTTTCAACCTCTAATCCTATTTTAACTCTTGTAAGTAAATCAATTCCAGCAGTTCCTTTTGAAGAAAATTCTGTTCCATTTATTTGCGGAATCTCACTTCCACCACTATGTGTTCCATCTTTATCATAAGAAAATCCTATAGGGTGATTTTCATTTGACCTATCTGATTGATCAAACAAATAAACTTTCCCTTTTTCCATAGAGGGAGGAAATGTTAAAATTTCATTTAAGCTGAATCCATTTATTAAATAACGATTATTATTCCCATCATTAGCAACAGTTATTCTATTTCTAAAAGGTTCAGGTGAAATAAAGGGTAAATCTGGTTTAGGTTCAGGTTCAGGTTCTAGTTCAGGTAGGGGTCTTGTTTCAGGTTCAAGTTCCGGTTCCGGTAAGGGCTCAAGTGGAGGTCTTGGTTCAGGTTTAGGTTCCGGATTAGGATCTGGATTAGCATCTAACTGGGGCCTTGATTCAGGTTCAGCCTCTAACTCTTGTCTAGATTCTGATTCTTGTAAGCTAGATATAACACATTTAGATTCATATTTAAATAAATTTTCCCCTCCCATATACCCATGATAATAACAATAAACACTTATTGGTTCAAATCTATCAATTACAGTTACAGTAATATCTCCCCAATAGAAATCATACGAATCATCCGCTGTAGTGCCTGAGACAGATTTTGTTAATTTTTTAGCAGAATCACCTGAATAAGTAATTAAATTAGTTTTACCAGCATTAAGTATTGCCATAGGATGACTTTCAGATATATTTTTAAAAATATAAGTGCCACTTGATAATCCATAAATCTTATTTTCAACATATTCATTTGAGTTATTAAAGACATACTTATTAGTTCCATTATTTTCTACCACATTTACTTGAGTAGTTTCAGTTAAACATTCAATTATCTTTCCTTGAGAAAGAATTTGTTCTGGAAGACCATTTTCATCGAAATATTCATCTACAGTTTTTAATCCATTTAGAACCTCTTCAGGAACACCATATAGGTAATAATATGGGTCAAATGTTTCATCTGCAATACCCAAAAGTGAAAGCATAGTTATTCCATTAGAATACAAAAATCCAGCATATTTTGAAATAAAATCGCTATAGTCACTTGATAATTCATCTATATTCATGTAAATATTAATACTCGTTCCTGTAGGCAAAGATTTACTATCAATTCCAGTTATTTTATCTAAATCAACCGTCATTCTTACAATCTCTCCCTCAACAGAATGAGAATGTTTAACTTCTTCCATAACTGCAAAATAATGTTCCCCTTCAATTTCTATTAAAATAGTTGGGGTAAAACTAAAAATCTTTAAAATTCCAAATTTATCATGTAAAACATTATTATAATTTTTAACACCTCTAACAAAGTCACTTAATGTTATATTTTTAATTTGCCTCTTAGAATTTGTATTTAATTCTCTTGTATCATGACTCCAATCTTGATAAGCAGTTATTACTTCATCACTTGATAATTGCAACTGATATCTATTACCATTTTGTAATTTAATTACATTTCCCCTCCCTTCAAATATGTAGTTATATTTACGTTTTCCAATCTTAGGTATTTTAGGTATTTGTTTAGAACTATTTTTTATTAAATCCGATAACATATATTTACTTTGATCAACTTTAACACTATCCTTTAAATCAAAAAGATTAAGTGGATTTTTAAAAGAAATACTATTTAATTTTTCATTTTCTAAAGGAATACTACTTAAATTCATTTTTACATTATCATAATCTCCATCAGGAATAAAATCAACAACTTTTCCATTTTTTAAATCAGAGAAAAAATTTGTTTCTACTACCATTTCAAAAGAATCATAGGAAGTTAAACAAAAAAAAGAATGATTTAGTCCATTTCCCATAAGTGCGTCGGTTGAATGATCATTTCCTTCCTTTGAATACATACTAACTAATGATGCAAAAAAGGTATTATTATCATTATCTCTAAATACGCAAGAAGGTCTATACACCTGATTGTCATTTAAATCTCTATTATAATTTGCAACTAAATCAATTAATTCTGAATGGCTCATTTCTCTAACACGTCGTTCTACTTTATTGGCAAATAAAGTGTCTTGTGACCATGTTTGATATGCTATAATATCTGTAACTTTATCGAAATTTAAATAAATTAAATTTCTTCTAGATAAATTGTCAAATCTAGATTTTACAGAACAATTGCCTTTAAAAATAAACTCATATTCAATCATTCTTATACTTTATTAAAATATTTAAAATTATACAAATTTAAATTTCTCAAATATTTTTCAACTAATTTATATGGTATTTTATTATCATAATAATTTAATTCGTCATCTAAACATTTATTTTCATCCTCAAAATATTCATCATACCGGTCATATGTTAGGTGTTTAAATAACTTATAATCCTTTTTATCTTTGAAAAGATTACTCTTTAATAAACTAGACTTAAATACAAACGCATTTTTATTTTGTTTGATATCTTTGTTAGATAAAATCATCCAATCTCTTCTTAATTTCATATAATTATTGGCATTTCGAAAATTATATGGCTTACAAACTATATCACACATTAATTTAATTTTTAAATTATCTCTAATAGTATCATTTAATATTAGAGATAAAAGATTATTGCATTTATCTGGATTAATTTTATTTATATAAGTCAAAATAATCCAAAGGCCTTCTGTATCAGTATAACTAAATACAATAAGCCATATTTCATTTGGTAAATCCATCTCTTCTACGTTAAAATAAATATAATTGTATATTATCAATTTTAAATGAATAAACTACAACAATTTTTAAATTCCTCAAAACAATTTAATATTCTCTCAAATAAGATGTTTAATGGATGTTATCGCTTAGACCATTATGCTTTTAGATCATTTAATTTTAGTCCATTAATTGACGAATATACTAAAAATAATTATACTTTAGAAAATGATAAATATCAATTTAATAATAATGTATTAGGTAGATGGTTATCTCACAAATCAAAACCTTCTCTCTTCATTAGTGAATTCAACCTCAAAAATAATCTATTACATAAAAATACCAACGCATCATATACTTTAAAAGATTTGAAATCGTTAATGAATAATAGAGAGAAACCAACTTACAAACTTTATCAAGATATTTTAAAAGAAAATCAGTATTTAGCATGGACATTACTATTTGAAAATCAAATCAATCATGTTGCATTCTTAGTATCTGATATTCATGAAGCTCAACGACAAATAATAATGGATTATCCAGAGTTTAAAATAAATAATGCTACAAACCCAATTCAAATTAGTAAAGATAAAAATTTATTACAATTTAGTATTAAGGCAGACCTGATAGATTTCGAATTTAAAGATGGCACATTTAAAGTTCCATACTCATTTATAGAATTTGTTCAAAGAAAAAATGGAAGAACAGGGTTTGAAAGTCAGAATGCAGCTAAAATATTTGAGTCCACAAACTTAGATTAAAAATTAATATGATTTCCTTTTTTTTGTTAAATTACCAAAGGTTTCAGCGTTACACAAAGCAGCATATCTAATTTTTTTTTTATTAATTTTACATGTTTTACCTCTGTCCGAGAAAAATACATTATTAAATATAACATAGTTAATTCCGCATTTTTGATTATCCATAGCTACCATAATTTTTTTCAGTTGCTTTTTATCATAATTACCTCTATATCCACGTCCACCATGAATCCTTAAATAACAACAATTTGCAGTTTTCGTGGGTAAATGAATTCCATCGGGCATCGTTCCTAACCATCCTTTTGAATTTATAACAGTCCCGCCAATTACCCAATTATTTCGTTTAAAAAGCTTAACAACATCTTCTTTATTAAACCATGATTTATCTCGAAATTCAAAGACAATATTCAAGTTGGACCCTGTTTTAGGTAAAAATGTTAATTTTTTTAATCGTTCAAAATTTATTTTATTATACTTAAATGATGGTGGGGTTTGGAATAAAAATACCTTAAGTTTACTACCTAATCCTTTTATAGAATTAGTAAATTTTACCCAAGCCTCTTTGCAATCATTAAATCGTTTTATATGAGTAATAAATCTTGATACTTTAACAGAAAATACTAAATCTTTATGTTCTGGATTTTGTGTTAGTGATAATAAATTATTTATAGAATTTTCTGTAGGAAGTCTGTAAAAGGTTGAGTTAACTTCTAAACAATTTAAGTTTGGTATTGATAACCACTGATTTTTAGACCCAATATATCCTGAGGTTCCAACTAAAAATTTATTCATATATATATATTAAATCATTTTTTTTTCTTTCCTCCATCATATTTATAACCGTAACCATTTTTTATCATCCAATTGTTAATATTTAAATCCCCATCATATAAAGTGCCTAGTAGACGACCATATTTATCCCATGAATCACATAATAAAATTATATTCTGGTTTTCAGTTTTTGTAATTAAAGCTTTTTTTGCAATAATAGCATTTTCTATAATTTTTTCCCGATCTGGAATATTTAAACGAGGCTTTAATTCTGGTGAATCATATCCTAACATTCTTACTTTAAATTTAACATATTTGTTATCCATCTTAAAAAGAGCTGTGCATGTATCCCCATCATACACAGAAACTATACGACAAGGATATCTTTTACCCTTTAATGAAAATATATCAACATCTTTCGGATTTATTTTAGCTAACTGATTAAACTTTCGCGTTTCTTTAATTATTGAGATTGAATTGCCCATTTATTAATAAATAAAATTTTTTTATTTAGTTTACTCTTTAATTCTTTTTACTTTCTCTTCATTTTTAACTACGATATCGAAATTACTATTATTTAGGTTTAAAAAAATGGTTGAAGAGCAACAAGATCTGGTGATTCTGGGGTTTTAATTTTAAGGATAAATCCATGAGTTATAAATTGACCTTGAGGTTTTGTCCTAGATACAATTGTCCCTAATAAATATTTAATAGAGCTGTTAGCTTTATTTACTGCTACTATTGTATCGCTTATTTTTGGAATTATGGATTAATTGAGTTAGACTTGGTAATGCTACCATAGGAAATCCCAATTTTACCTTTGCCATGTTATTCTCAGGCCATCTCGAATTAAATACAACTTTGGTTGGTTGTCTAATTTCAAAAGTTATATTTCTAACTTTTCTTTGTAAAGCACTCCATTCTTCTTCAGTTAATTGTGAAGGGTTACGTTCTTCTGATGTTGCAAAACGAAATATACTGAGGGGCTGAACGAGGAGGTGAAAACGGTGGAGGAAGCTCAAGGTCATGAACCATGTCTCCACTACGTTTTCTAGTCCTAATTTTACTTCTCATATAGAATAAAATTAGAAATAATATTTTCTTCATCTTTGACCACAGTAACTCTATATACCTAGAACCCAAGCATTATATTTTTTATTTCTCCATTCTTCTTCTGCCTCTAACCTCTCTTCCTCCTCGCGACGAATCCACTCCTGTAATTCGCGTTCTTCCCTTTCTTTTTTTTCCAATTCTACAGTATGTTTAGCAGTCAAATTAGCAGCGGTGTCTGGTAGAGATCCCTTTCCTTTCACCGGTTTCCACTGTTTCATTAATTCTTCGACTTGTTTTTTTCTCTCTTCATCATTTCCTCCTTGACTTTTTCGTGTTTTTCTCATTCTACTTCTTCTTATTTTCTTTTGCTTATGTTTACGTTCACAATCTTTATTATGTTTCATATCAGATTGGTTATAGGATCCGTTTTCACTTATTCTCACTCTACGGCGTTTGCATGTATTTTTTTTCCCACCTTTGCGCGTATTTTTTTTCTTCTTAATATATCCTGGCATCTATAGACTATATATAGATTTTTCAAATTTATAAATTGAAATAAAAATAATCTTGTTTGTTATATCTATCACTTCAACCCGAATAATAAAACCATGTTTTACCTTCCACCTGAAATGATTTATAAAATAGCCTCTTTCTTAACTTCTCATCGCGACATATATGCTATTGCAGAAGTTTTTCCGAATCTTCGGTTTAAACTTCGCCGTGCTGTTGACTACGAAATTTACAAAAGGTCATTAAAAGGAAAATTTATAGTGGAAAAAATCCTTTACACAGGAAACACCATGATCCAGTTTCCTAATCATTTGAAACTTTTGCAGTTTCATCGGCACTTTAATCAACCCATCTCCATTCCTCTTCCTACAAATCTGGAAATAATTTATTTTGGAAGTCAATTTAATCAGCCCATAGATGGATTACTTCCCAATAACCTTAAAAAACTTGTATTTTTCGGAAATTTCAACCAACCTGTCGATAATTTACCAGCAAGACTCGAAGAATTAAACCTTGGGGAAAGGTTTAACCAATCCCTCAACCATCTTCCTAAAACTCTTAATACTGTTTGGCTAAAAGATTCTTTTAACCATCCTTTAGATAATCTTCCAAATAGCATCGAAACTATTCATCTTATGTGCCATTACAGTCATAAAATAAATAAATTACCCACTAATATTAAAAAATTGCGAACTTACACCAGATTTCCCAAAGGTTATTCGGGAGAAAGAGAATTCGATTATCTAAAACAAATTTATTCAAATCTTAATATTAAATATTACATTAGGTCAGGCTATGAGGCATTTGAAGAAATCTTTTAAATAAGATTAAAAAATAAAAAAATTTATTTTTTCTAACATATTGTTATAAATGAATAATCCCGCTGAAGAAAGACGACTTTTAGATGAAATTAAAAACATCGATGAATACGCGCGTAGACATGAAGATGATATCTATCGTGGAGTGTGGATGCGTTCTCAACCTGAGGAAGAAATGAGAAGACGATATGAAGGAAGAATGGAAGATATGCGCGACGATTTTCATGATTGGAAACAAGCGCATGAAGGAAAAGGTGAACAGGCTGTAATTC
>Ga0208547_1000861_pt1 | contig 17179 bp, 15 predicted proteins | sample DEB08_DNA_5_FD_185501 | JGI IMG/M metagenome (GOLD analysis project Ga0208547, IMG submission 185501) | Aqueous microbial communities from the Delaware River and Bay under freshwater to marine salinity gradient to study organic matter... | ecosystem: Environmental > Aquatic > Marine > Coastal ...
CTTATTTATTTTTTTTGATGAGTCACTAGAATTGAGGCCATATACATTAACATTTTCCAACTTTAAATCATCAACTTTATTAAGTGTTACAACATCTACAAAATCGTAGTGTTTTGAAAATTCACTTATCCATGATTGAGTAAAACCTAGTGAAACATTACTTTTATCAACAGCAATATTTAATAAAAGAACATTAGTATTACACATAATTAAATAATTTTATATAACTATTAATTGTGTCATTTATGTTGTAATTGTTGATTAAATTTTTTTTTGCTTCATTAGTTTTTAAATTAGTAGATAAATTATTTGTAAACATATTTTCCAGAACTTTGTAGAAAGTTTCTACATTAAACATGCCTTGTTCTAAGGATATTAGTTCAGAAAAATTAGGTGATAAAATTTCAACAACACCACCAAAATCAGTTGCAATAACAAAATTATTATAATTTATGGCTTCTAAAATTGAGTGAGGTGAACCTTCGTAAGAGGAAACTTGAATAAAAAATTTAGCTTCTTTATAGTATTTTTCTACTTCAGTTTCATTTTTTTTACCAATAAGAAATATTTTTTCAGTTAAATTTAATTTATTAATTAGATTTTCTAAGTTTTTATATTCAGGACCATCTCCAACTATATCTAATTTAAAATTTAAGCTTAAATTGTCATTAATTTTCTTGAAAGTTTTTATAACTAAATCTATATTTTTATGTTTAACTAATCTACTTACAATTAAAAAATTGTTATCAGTAACTTCTTCGTTATATTCAGTAATTTTTGTACCGTTATTTATTTGAATTATTTCGCCATTATATCCAGTTTTCCTAACGAATAACTTTAGGTGATCTGAAGGAACAATTATAAGATCAGATGATTTAAAACTATTATTTCTAAGAAATGTAAGAAATGTATAGTAAAAATTTTTTTTTGCATTTTGAAATTTATCAAAATCAATAAAATTACTATTTTTATTATTAAATTTTTCCCAAACAGGATCACCTACTATTTTTCTATAAATTCGCTTTTTTAATATTATATTTGTTATATAAACTTCTAACCAAAGACCATTTACAAAAATAACATCAACTTCTTTTCCAAATTTGTAGATAGTCATAATAGTTTTTAGAAATCTAATTAATTTTATAGAATTTCTATATATTCTTAAAACTTTAAAATCATATCTAAACTCTTCAAAGGGTTTATTACTATAAGTAATAACAGTAATGTCATGGTTTATGGATAAATTCTTACATATTTCGGGTACAAAGCGTGCAGGTCCACCAACGTCTGGAGGAAAAATTCCAGTAGTAACTAAAATTTTCAATTTAACTTTCTTTTTTAAATTGAATAATTTTATCTAACATAGAATCTATATCATTAGAAGGTGATATACCGGTTAGAGATACAATTTTCTTAATACCTGGTGTACGTCTCATAGGGTCATCAAACTTGTTCCCAAATACTTCTTCATGAGGTATATATATTATTTTTGAATTCGAGTTAGTTTTTTCAATAATTTTTGTTGCTAAGTCTTTTATACAAATTTCTTCAGGTTGTCCTATATTAAATACTTCACCATAAGGTTTTAATTCGCTTAATTTGAAGAAATAATTTATTACATCTTCTACCCAAGTAAAAGATCTAGTTTGTTCACCAGAACCATGAATAAGTATATCTTCATTTTTTAGAGCGGATTCAATAAATTTTGGCACTACCATACCATATTTTGACAACTGATTTGGACCAATAATATTAAATAATCTGACAATAATTGGATTCAATTTTCCTTCCTCATATAAGGAAAGTGCGATAAATTCATCAATCATTTTAGAAGCTGCGTATGACCATCTTAATTTAGAAGTTGGACCTATTAAACTTCTTGTATTCTCATCCCATACTTCATCCTGGGATACACCATAAATTTCCGATGTTGAAGTAATTAAAACAGGAACATTATTTTTTTGGCAAGCTTCTAAAACTTGATGCGTTGCAATTATATTTGTAAGTAAAGATTTACTTAGGTTATCCATTATATATTGCACACCAACACCAGCTGCTAGATGATAACAAAAGTTTGCATTTTCAAATAAATTATCAAGATTATCTATATCTTCAATTTTGCTATTAATGAATTCAACCTTTTTATTATCTAAATGATTGATTATATTTTCTTTTGATCCCGTAGAAAGGTCATCGATTATAATAATTTTTTCTACATCGCTATCCAAAAGTTTTGTAAGCAAATTAGAACCTATAAACCCAGCACCGCCTGTTAAAATAATTTTTTTCATGTTAAATATATTTGCAATCTTTTAAGTATTCCCTATTTTTTAAATACCAATCAACTGTAAATTGAATACCATTTTTAATAGTAGTTGATGGTTCCCAATCTAAGATATTTTTAGATTTATTTAAACTTGGTAAAACTACATCTGGGTCTCGAAAAGCTCTTTCCTTATTTATGATATTTGCTTTTATATCTAAGGCTGATTCAATCATAGATATAATATTGTTTAGAGATTCAGTTTGATTATTTCCAACATTTAGTGTTTGGTTATTGTTTAAATTTTTAGACAACATTAAATGATTAATTACATCGTCGATATAAGTAAATGATCTACGTTGTTCACCATCTCCAAAAATTATTACATCTTTTTTTTCTGCTATCCAGTGAATAAATCTTAATATTGACATATCCGGTCTACCATAAGGTCCAAATACAGTAAAAAATCTCGTAATTACAGTTTTAGTATTGGAATCAGAAAGAATTGTATTTGCAAGCACTTCACCAGATAACTTAGTAGATGCATATACTGAAGGTGGACTAATTTTTTCGTCTAAATTTTCTTCCATTTCTTTATTACCACTATCACCATAAATTGAAGAAGTGGAAGCTAGAATTAACCTCTCAATATTTTTTTCTTTACAAAAGTTAGCTACATTTACTGTTGCAATTGTATTGTCTTTTATGTAACTTAGAGGGTCTTGAAAGCTTTGTCTAACACCAGCTCTTGCAGCTAAATGAAAAATCACATCAAATTTATAATTTTTTAGTGTTTCGTTTAATAGTATGGGATCAGATAAGTCAATGTTGTGAAAATTAAAATTATTTAAATCATTGAGTTTTGACAATCTAAATTCTTTAAATTTTATATCATAAGCTGTATTGATGGAATCAACTCCAATCACCTCAGTACCTTCGTCTAAGAGATGATTTGCTAGATTGAATCCTATAAAACCAGCAGCACCTGTGATTAAAATTTTGTTATCCATTGGTATAATGGTAACAATAATTAACTTTTTTAATTAAAAAGAAAAATTATCTATAGGTGAAAACGTCTCAACTATATATAAACTAGTTATAAATGAATTTAATATCAAAAATTTCTATATCAATATTATTTTTTATACCATTAATTCCGCACTTAAATATGGTCGAAAATTTTTTACACACAGATGATTTGCCGATAATAATATTTGCATGTTTCGCAATTTATGAGCTTTTAAGAAAGAGAAAACTATCTTTTGAAGATAATTTAAAATATTTAATTATTTTTATTGCATATATCACAATTCAGAATTATATAATAAACAGAACATTTTTAAGCTCTGATTCATTAAGATTTTGCTTTTATCTATTACTTTTTGTTTATATAATTAATTTCAAAATTTATATTAATTTCGAAAGTCAAATTAAATATTTATTGAGTTTTTTAACAATATTTTCAATAACTTCATATTTTTTTGAATTTGATTTTGGAAGAGACATTTATCAAACGTGGAATATAGGATTTAATGAAAGTAATTTAGAATACTTAAAGGGTAGAATTAATGGATTTCAAGCAGGAGGTCCAAATAGTTTTGCTGACTTAATTACCTTACTAACAATTTATATATTATTTAAAGTAGATGATAAGAAAGCTATATTAATTGCATCTACTTCATTTCTTGCAATATTATTTACGTATTCAAGGTTTTCAATAATAGTATTATTTTTATTCGTGATATATCGAATTTATATTTCAAAGTATAAAAAATATATTATTTATTTCGTTTTATTGTTACTAATTGTTTCTTATTCATTTGGATTAATCGAAAGATTCTTAAATGACGATAATTCTGGTATTAGCGATAGAGTATTAATGTTGACTGCATCTATTGAATATTTTTTAGATTTAGACTTAATAGATAAAATTTTTGGAGTTGGAACTAACCAACTGATATTTTTGTCAGATGAAGTATTTAACGTTTCAGATTTCAATAAAAATCCATATAGTTATGGACCGCATAACGCTTATATTTTCTATTTAATTAATTATGGGTTTATAGGATTTTCTTTACTTATTTTATTTATTTTCAAATTTATAAAATTAAAAAATTCATCAGAAAGTAGAAAATTTGTTTTAATTTGTTTTTTACTTTTGAATTTTTCTACAGACTTATTTTTCAATCATTCAGTTTCCTGGTTGTTTTATTTAATTTTGTTTCATTTTGAAAATAAGGATAATAAAACATATACAGTTTAAATGTTCTTTAAGTACTATTAAGAATGATGAATATTTTAGTAGTTGGTGGTGCAGGTTATGTTGGTGGTGGAATTGTTGATAAACTTCAAGAAAAACATCAAGTTACAGTATATGATTCATTAATTTATGAAAATGAATTCAGAAAAAATGTTAGTTTCATTTATGGAGACATAAGAGACTATTCTAAGTTAAACAAAATACTTAAAAATTACGATGCAGTAGTTTGGCTTGCAGCACTAGTTGGAGACGGAGCATGTTCATTAAATCCGACACTAACTTATGAAATTAATTCTGAATCAGTAAAAAATTTAGTTTCTAATTTTAAAGGAAAAATTATATTTTTTTCAACATGTTCAGTATATGGAGCACAGGAAGGTGTTTTAAGTGAAGAATCAGAAGTAAATCCATTATCAGAGTATGCAAAATCTAAATTAGTCGCAGAAGATATATTATCTAATTCTGATGCAATAATATTTAGATTGGGAACACTTTTTGGTATTGGTGATGAATTTTCACGCATACGTTTAGATTTGGTAGTTAACGTTCTTGTTACCAAAGCTTTAATTGATAGAAAAATGAGTGTTTTTGGGGGAGAACAATGGAGACCTTTATTACATGTAAAAGATGTTGCTAATGTAGTTAATCACACAATTGAGAGTTCGCTAAAAGGTATATATAATTTACATTATAAAAATTTTAAAATTTCAGAAATAGCAGATATTATTAAAGACAAAATTAGCAATGTTGAAATTGTTACTACACCACTACCTTTTCAAGATGCTAGAAACTATCAAGTTAGTAGTGAAAAATTAAAATTAGCTTCAAACTTTGAAGCCGAAGTTTCATTAGAAAAAGGAATTGATGAGGTTTTTAATCTGATTTCTTCAGGAAGGATAAAAGATATTAATAATCCTAGATACTCAAATCATAATTTTTTAAAGATATTTGGAGTTAATTAATATATGAAGCCAAAGTTATATTTAAACGAATCACGATCTGATCATAGGGGAAAAATTTCTTTTTCAAACGAGTTTGACTTAACAAAAGCAATTAGGACTTATAAAGTAACGAATGAAAAGATTCGAACAGTCAGAGCATGGCATGGACATAAACTTGAAGAAAAATGGATTATTGTTGAAGAAGGAGAGTACTTGATTTGTGCAGTTAAAATAAATGATTTTGAAAAACCAAATAAAAAACAAAAAATTTACAAATTTACAATGAATTCAGAGAGTGGAATTTTACATATCCCTAATAATTTTGCGAATGGTGCTATGAACTTTACTAAAAAGAATTCTATTAGATATTTTTCTTCTTTGAAACTTGAACAATCTAAAGATGATGATTTTCGTTTTGATTCGAGATACTGGGATCCATGGAGCGAGTTTAATCCTAATCTATATGAGTAAAATTTTAATCTTAGGTTCAACAGGAATGCTAGGAAGAATGGTGTCAGAATATTTTTCGCAGTTTCCAGAATTTAAACTTTTTCATACTGTTAGAAGTATTCAAAATAATAAATTAGCAAATAATCTTCATAAATTTGATGCTATGTCAGATCGTTTAGAACTTTTAGTTGAAAAAATAGAACCAGATTATCTTATCAATTGTATTGGAATTATTAAACCAGAAATTAGTGAAAGCAATCAAGTTTCAATCAATAGAGCTGTAAATATCAATACATATTTTCCTATCAAATTATCAACATCTGCAAAAAAATATAACTATAAATATTTTCAAATCGGAACAGATTGTGTTTTTTCAGGTTCAGTTGGAAATTATCAAGAAATTTCTTTCCAAGATGCAGCTGATGTTTATGGAAAAACTAAAATAGCAGGTGAGATTTTTGATAGTTCAAAATATTTACTAAGAAGCAGTATTGTTGGTCCAGAAGTAGGTCAAGGAAAGTCCTTACTTAATTGGTTCTTATTTCAAAAGCATCATACAGTAAATGGATTTATTGACCACAAATGGAATGGAATTACAACACTAAATTTTGCAAAAATTGTTCACGGAATGATTATGAGTAACAAATTTATAAGTAATTTACAACATATAATTCCAAAAGATCAAGTTTCAAAATACGATTTACTACTTTATTTTAAAAATTACTTTAATTCAGATGTGAATATTGAGAGAGTAGAATCTAATAATCCTGTCAATAGAACTTTATCGACTATAAACCCTGAATTTAACCAACAATTATGGAATATGGCCGGTTATAGTTCTGTTCCAAATATAGAAGAAAATATTAAAGAATTAGCAGAAAGTAATCTGACAAAAAGTATTCTTAATAACATATGAAAGATATCGCATTAATTTTAGGTATTCGGCCAGATGTTATTAGAGCCAGCAAAATTATAAAACTCCTAAAACAAAGCAACGAAATTGATTTTGATTTTATATGGTCTGGACAACATTATTCCGAAAATATGAAAGATGTTTTCTTTAATCAGCTGAACACTCCTTTACCTGATTTCGAATTTACAATTGAGGTTAAAAATGATGCAACTACTGTTTCCTCAATTATTAATCAAACCTATAAACATTTAGAAGAAAATAGATACAAAGCAGTCATGTTTTTAGGTGATACGAATACAGTAATGGGATCTATTGGGGTCGCACAACATAATATTCCAATTATTCATATTGAAGGATGTATGAGATCTTATGATTGGCGAATGCCTGAAGAAAAATACAGGAAAACTATTGATCATTTATCTGATAGGATATATTCATATCTTCCTTCATACAAACAGCAGGGTATTAATGAAGGAATATCAAATAGCATAATCAAAGTTACAGGAAATCCTATTGTAGACATATTAGAAGAATTTAGAGAAGTATTTAACACAGGGGATAAATTTCTAGAAAAAAATGTTATTGATTTCATAAGAAATGATGACTTTATTTTGGTGACTTGTCATAGAAGAGAAAATATATTTGATAAAAAAAGTTTAGAAAATATTGTCAATCTATTAAACAAGGCAAATAAAAAAATAGTTTTTCCGATGGGTTATGCAACTCAGAGACAACTTAAGTCCTTTAATTTAAAATTAAATAAAAATATTTTAGTTATAGATCCAATTGGTTATTTAGAATTTATTTATTTACTTAAAAAATGTAAATACTGTATCACAGATTCTGGAACAGTTGTTGAAGAAGCTTGTATATTAGGTATTCCGTCAATTCAAATGAGATACAGCACAGAGAGGCCCGAGGTTTATGAAGTTAGATCCTCAATTAAATTTGATCCAACTAGTAATCTTAATTATGATGAAGTTCATTCAAGTGTGATGGATTTAATTAACTCTGAATGGTACCATCCATTTGGTGATGGAACCGCTTCAAAATTGATAGTTGAAGATATTATCAAACTTTCAAAAGAAAACAATTTTTATAAACATAATAAAGATGATTATGATTTTGATATTTCTAGATCATTTTTAAAATGAAAAAAACTTTATTTCATTCTCTAACATTTCCTCCCGATACAATCTCAACAGGAATGATAGTTTCAGAAATAGCAACTGGTTTAAATTCAAAATTTGAAAATGTTGAAGTCTTAGCAAGTTCTCCTCAATACAATATAAAATCTTTTGAAGAGTTCAAAAAGAATAATACTAATTATAAAAATATTAAGGTTCATTATATAGAATCCAACAAAAGAAAATTTACTAACTCAGCTCGTTTTTTTCAATGGTTAATTTTCAATTTAAATTCAATAAAGTTTATTTATAAACATAGAAAAGAATATGAAAATATATTTATATTTAGTTATCCACCAACAATGAATTTAGTATGTATATTTACATCTAAAATTTTAAAAATTAATACAATATATTCACTTTGGGAATTATATCCCGAAATTGCTGAAAAATTAAAAGAACAACCTAATTTTGTACTGAGTAGTTTTTTCAAATTAATTGACAATTTTTGTTTAAAGAGTGTAAATAAAATAGTTGTAAATTCTGATTTGTTAAAAAATTATTTAATAAAAAATAGAAATATTGTCGAAAATAAAATAGAAGTGATTCACCATTTTTCTCCATATAAAAAAAGTAGTTATACTTCTAATCTTGAGTTAAAAAAAATTTTTTACGCAGGAAACACAGGTAAACCTCAAAACTTAAATTCATTCATCAAATTTTTTAATAAAAATTTTCCTAAAGATTGGGAATTTCAACTATACGGAGCTGGACAAGAATTTAATAATCTAATGAATTATTCAAACAAAAATATTTTTATTAATGAGTATTTATCTAGAGACGAATTAGAATTTGTAACAAAAGACATCCCATTTGCTCTTGTTTCCTTAGATTATGAAATTACAGTAGAAGGATTTCCAGGAAAAACATTTGATTATTTAAATATGAATAAAATTCTTATTAATTTTTCTAATCCAAATTCTGCTGTAAGTGAATTAATTAAAAACAATCGCTTAGGATTCAATATTGATTTAAATAACCCGAAAGAACTTTTGCTAACTCTCGAGCAAATGCAGAATACTAAAAAATTAAATGAAATTCTAGACAATATTAATAAATTTCAGGAATTAGTTTCAAACAAAGATATTGTAAATAAAAAATATATTAGTTTAATTAGCACCTCGTCTTGAAAGTACTAATTTAATTGTTTTAAGTAATATTTTTAGGTCGTAAAAAAAAGATCTATTATCGACATATTCTAAATCCCAATAAAGTCTTTCCTGAAGACTTAAATCAAGTCTACCTTGAATTTGGGCTAAGCCAGTTATACCTGGGCTTACTGTATGTCTTTTAACACTATATTCACCATACAATTCTGACTCATATAATACTAAAGGTCGTGGTCCAATAAACGACATTTGCCCAATAAGTACATTTAAAATGTTAGGTAATTCATCAAGTGAAGATTTTCTTAAAAACCCACCAATTTTTGTAATTCTATCGTCATTCTCTAACCTAATCGGTTTAGATGGGGTTAAGGAAGGTTTAATTATTTTATTATCTGAAATCTTCTTCATATGCAATTCATGAATATTTTGAATATTGGAGTCAATCATTGTTCTGAATTTGATTAATTTGAAAAGATTTCCATTTTTACCAACTCTAGATTGTGTATAAAAAACTGGTTTACCTTGAAAAATAAGCAATATAAAAGAAATAATTGGAAACAGAATTAAAAATATTGGTAATGTAATCACCAGAATTAAGAAATCTAAAAGTATTTTCATAGTATTAACTTTAAACAATTTAAATATTTCTTCTTTAAATAAAAATTTAACATTAGAGTTAAATTGTGTGTGGTATAGCTGGAATTTTAAGCTTAAATAATTCCAAAATTAATACTTCTTTAGTTGAAAATGTAAAGAAATCTTTGGAGCACAGAGGTCCGGATCATTCAACTTATAAATTTATTAATGATAGCGTCTGTTTGATACACACAAGACTATCAATTATTGATTTGAATGAAAGATCAAATCAGCCAATGTTGACTACAGATCAAAGATATTCAATAGTATTTAATGGAGAAATCTATAACTATAAAGAAATAAGAAAAGAACTCGAAAAAGAAGGTTTTCAATTTATTACTAATGGAGATACTGAAGTTCTTCTACAAGGATATGCAGCTTACGGAGATAAAGTTTTACAAAAACTTCGTGGTCAATTTGCATTCTCAATTTTTGATTCCTTAACAGGGGAGTTGTTTATGGCAAGAGATCGTGTTGGAATTAAACCTCTATATTTTTCAATAAATGAAAATTGGACTATTTTTGGTTCTGAATTAAAAGCAATTGAATCATCTAATCTCATTAAATTTGAACCAGATTTAGATTCATATATTGCTTATTTAAGGCATCTATGTGTTCCATCTGATAGAACAGGAAACAAAAATGTAAAAAAAATAGAACCCGGACAATATGTAAAAATAGATAAATATGGGAAAGTTGAAAAATTTACATATTGGGATCCATTTAATTTTGAGGTCAATCACGACATCAATGAGAAAGTTGCTTTAGAAGAGATTGATAGATTAGTTAACGAAGCTGTTGATTATAGAAAAGTAAGTGATGTTGAAGTTGGTTTATTCCTTTCAGGAGGATTAGATTCTTCTTTGCTGGGCAAATTAATGAATCAAAACAGCAATTCTTCACTCAAGGCTTTCAATGTAGATTTCGAAGAAAAATTTGATGGTTATAGAGGTGAATTAGATGAAGCAAAATTTGCAGCTAATGAAATTGGAATTAATTTGATTGAAGAAAAAATTAATTATGAAGATTTTAATAAAATTATTAAAAATTATTCATATTATCAAGATGATCTTGTTGGAGATGAAGTAGGTATTCCATTATATTTCTTAGGTAAATCAACAAAGACAGCTGGTATTAAAGTTGTTCAAGTTGGGGAAGGTTCTGATGAACTTTTTTATGGATACGATCATTGGAATAGGTTATTAAAACTTTCAAAGATAATAAATCCGTACTCTTCAAATAAAAACAACTATTCAAAGATAAAAAATCATAGACTAAATCTTATTTCGAATATTATTTTTGGTCGTACTGCTTTTGCTGGAGGTGCATTAGGTTTTAATTTAGCCGAAATTAACGTACTAATTAAAAATGATTACTCAATAGAAAATAGTTTAGTTAGAACAGTTGATAAATATTGGAACGAATACTTTAGTTTACCTAATTCACAAATATCAAAATGGATGACTCTTATAGATTTGAAGATTAGGCTTCCGGAGCTCTTATTGATGAGAATGGATAAGTTAGTTATGCAATCAGGAGTTGAAGCCAGAGTTCCGTTTCTCGATCATAAATTAATTGAGTTCATACTGTCAATCCCAGAAGAAATTATACTAAAAGACTTTTCAGGTAAGCCGTTACTTAAAAAAGTAGCAAAAAACTATATTTCTCCTGAAATTTACAACAGAAAGAAGCAAGGTTTCAGAGCACCAGTAGGAGAATGGATAAGAAAAGATGAAAGTATTTTTAATGAGAAAATTTTATCCTTTAATGAAATAGTTGATTTGTTTGAAACAAAAACTTTAATTAAAATTATTTCTCAATCTGATTTTCAAAAAAAATGGTATCTTTACAATTTATCTAACTGGCATTTAAGTAGGTTTAATAAATAATGAAAAATTGGAAAAAAAATACTATTTATATTTCAGCAATGCAACTTACTTTGCTTGTTGTAAATTTCTTTTTAATTACGATTATCAGTAGAAACTTTGGTGCAGAAATTTATGGTGAGTATGCTTCATCTAAGAGCTTATCAGTTCTTATTGGAACTTGTTCGGTATTTTCTTTAGCATTGGTTGTAACTAAGCTGTTAGCTCAAAAAAATAAATTTTCAAAATATATTTTTCAAAATGCTTACTGGTTAATATTAAGAAATTTTTTTGTTGCTTTAGTTCTTTTAATACCTATTACATTTATTTTTAAAAGGAATCTAACATTCACATCTTTATTATTAATGGTTTTTATCATAAATGAATTACTTCATGTTGCGCTAGCTTTTTTTCAAGCTCGAAGTGATTTTGTAACTAGTTCTAAACAAATATTAATTAGAACAGTTATTTACGGTGTAGGAGCTTGGATATTAATTTCTCAAGGTTTTTCGATAATTACAATAATTATTTTTCAAATTATAAATCTATTGCTGTTCTTTTTAATTGCTAATAGATCTATACCTAAAGATGAAATAATATTTAATTTTGAAACTGAAACAGAAATTAAAAATAATTTACAAAACTCAGGAAAAAAAATGGTACTAACAACATTTTCTAGCGCTCTAGTTTCAGAATTAGATATTGTCTTGTTAGGGCTTTTTTATTCAGGATCAGCATTAGGAATATTAGCTTGGTCTAGGAGAATATTAGAGATAATATTTCAAATATTAGCTGCAAGTATGGATATTATTTTTCCAGAATTATCTAAAGCTAAAAACATTACTCAAATCACTCAAATCAGAAAAACTTTAAGAAATGTTTGCGCTATTTCATTTTTTGTTCCTATATTATTTTTCTTAACGAAAGATATTAATAAAGAGATTTTTATTACTTTATTAGGTCCAGAATTTAGTGATGTTTCTTTAAATACAACATGGATTTTATTTTCATTACCCGTTATGTTGTGGTCAAGAATTAATATAATTTTTTCACGAGCACAAGGATTTGAAATTAAGTTAACAAAAGCTGTTTTATTTAGTTCAGCTGGTTCGTTTATGATTTATAATTTTGTGCATTTCTTAGGATACTACCCAGCTGTAATCTCAATTATATCTTCACAAGTTCTAATAGCAATAGCTACAACTTATAGTTTTAGAAAATCTAATGTTTAACGTAAAAAAGTATTTAAAAAAAACTAAATATAATTTAACTTACTTTTTCAAACCCAAAATTGAATTACCAAAAAAAACTAAAAAGTTTATAAGAAAAGAAACTAAATTTCAAGATTTCATTTATCAGAATTGTCGACCAAATAAATATGATCTAGTTGATTTAGCTGGTAATTTAAAAATTTTTGGGAAAGCAACTAATAACTATATTATTTCTAAGGACATTTTTTCAGAATTTGATTTTCCAAAAAAGAAATTAAAACCTGCTTATTTCAACATTGCTGACGTAAAAGTTCCTTATGAAGCTTCAAGATTACAATATTTACAGAAAGCAAAGTCAGGAGTTCTAAATGTAGATAGTTTCCCTTTGATATATTGGAATAGTCCTATGGATGTTGCCATAAGAAATATAAACTTAATTTTTCATTATTTTTTAATAGAAGAAAAATTATCTGCAGCAGAATTATTGAACAATAATTTTGAATTACTTAATAGCTATATAAGCCAACATTATGAGTTTCTTAAAAATAATTTAGAGGATTTTGGAAATGTGGTGGGAAATCATTATCTTGTAGAGGTTACTTCCATTTTACTAACAATTGCAACATTTCAATTTGAGAATAATCAAAATGATTATGAATATTTTCATGAAGAACTTCGAAAAATTTTAAAAAATCAATTTTATAATGATGGTACAAGTTTCGAAGGTTCTTCCCACTATGCTGCGTTGGTTACTGAAGCTCTTATATTATGTAAAATTGCGATTGAAGAAATTGACTTTAAATCAGAACTTTTACCAAAAATAGATAATATTATAAAGTCCAATAGGGTATTTCTTTCAACACTAATAAATGATGGTGAATTGTCTCAAATTGGTGATAATGATTCTGGTAGAATATTCTATTTTTCGTTCGATGAAGACAACCCATTAAGAATGAATTGGTTAATTGAGTTAATTGACAGTTTATATAGTAAGGAAGAGATTTTTCTCGTGGAAGAAACATTTTTTAAAAGTATTAATATGAATCTTCCTAAATTTGATTCATATCGTAAGATTATTCATCCACCTATAAAACTATTTACAAAAGATTTTAATAGTTATTGTTTTAATGATTTTGGATTGTTTGTGTGGAGAAACGAAGATGAGTATTTAAGTATTAGATGCGGATTAATCGGACAAAATGGTATAGGAGGACATTCTCATTACGATCAATTATCAATAGAATGTTTTGCTAAAAATCAATGGATTGCTAGAGATCCTGGAACTGGAACATATACTGATGATTTAGAAACTAGAAATAATTTTAAATCAATTGGATACCATTGGGGTCCAAACTTTGAATTAGAATTTCCAAAAGAAGATGAGTTTGATTGTTTTAGGTTAAATTTTATGAGTGATGGAACGACATTAACTTTCAATGATCATAGTTTTTTAGGTTTTGCAGAATTTAATGGATATAAAATATATAGAAAATTATCTATTGAAAATGGAATAGTAGTAATAGAAGATTTTTCTAAAAATTTTGATTTAAAGAAATACACATCATGGGGTGAAACCACTGAAGGTATAAAGGTAAAATTTTCTAATGGATATAAAAGGATTTCATGAAAAATAAATTTACTGATTTAAAGATTTTACTTTTCTTTTTTGCTCTATTTTTAGAAGGACTTGATGCCTTTTCTATTTTTGATCTACCAATTACTTGGATTGGGATATTTATCTATGTATTAATATTTATATTTTTAAAATTTCAAGGAAGTTTAGGTATCCAATTTGATTTAGCTTTTATTAGATATTTTTTCTATTACTTAACTTTAGTGACTCTAATTAGAAGCCTAACTTTTGATATGAACATGCCAGAGTTTGCAACAACAACTTTTCTACAATATATAAGTTTGAGGCTTTTGAAAATAATTAGCTTTTATTCTGTTCTTGCTATCGCAATTTATATTATAAAAATCAAAAGTTTGGAATACTTTTTAACAATATTTGCTTATATTGGTATATTAATTTCATTACTTTCCCTATATTCGTATTTCTCGTATATTTTTGATTGGAGTGACTTCTCAAGAAGCAGAGCAGGTACAGGAGGATGGACACAACCAATAAAACGAGCATGCTCTATTTTGAGAAATTACGGTACTTTTAGAGAGCCAAGCTTTCTTGCAGTGTGGATTGTACCAATAATTCCAATATATTTTTATTTAGCGAGGACTAATAAGAAATGGTATTTTATTTCTTTATTTCCATTGTTGTCGTTAGTTTTAACTAGAAGTTTAACGGGAGTAATAAGCATAATTTTAGTTTTTGCATTAGTTTTAGTTATTGATTTATATAGAAATAGAAAATTAAATAAATTTTTAATTCTCCCAATATTGTTTATTTTTCTGTTTAGCATAATTAGTAACAATCTTTCATATAGGTTTCCAGCTTTAGACTCTTCAATGTGTCCACCTGAATCTCAAGATAAATGTGATTGCTCAATTTATGATGATGAGTTAGATCGAGCTAAAAATTCAAGTAGTATCTCACAAAGTATTTTCCAAAGAATAGCTCTAATTTCATCAGGGGGTATTGGAGCATTTGAAAATATTGACATATTAAGTGAATACCTGACTCTAGAAAATTTTAAAGTTTTTGGAGATGGTTTAGGAGTTTCAAATATTAAATATACTCAGAAGTATGTAGAAATTACAAAGCAAGTCAAGGAAGGTGAATTAATCTATAGAAATCCTGGACAAATAGTATCTTTTAATAATTTATATGGAAATTTATATTTATCTTCAGGTTTCTTTGGCTTACTTTTCTTTTTGCTTATTTTGAAAAGCATATTTTTAAAGCTTTTTAAAAACTTAGATAATCTCGATCTTTATTTACTAGCTGGATTCCTTGCACTATTATTAATGTTTTTATTCCAAGCAGAAGAACTGAGTACTCAATTAGCAATTTACTTTGCAATTATTATTCAAAAATCTTACAAATAAAATGAAAAAGATATTATTAGTTACTCACCAGTTTCTTCCTCATCAGAGTCCAAGAACAACTCGTTGGAAATTGATTTATGATCAATTAATCCTAGATGGTTTTGAAGTAGCTGTTGTAACTGGAACTAGGCAGTTAGAGAATAATCCTAATATTTACTATGTTGGAAATAGTAAAGCTAGTAGCGTAGTTAAGAATTTAAGAGATCAATCTAATACCATACAAAAGTCTGTATTTAAACACTTAATTTATAAAGTACTTAAAAAATTTTATAGGTTTTTTTATAAAACTTTTGCATGGCCAGATTATACAATGTTTTGGTTGTTTTCAATTTGGAGGAACCAAAAAAAAATTGATATTGAATATGATGTTATTGTTTCAGTCAGTCTTCCTTTCTCATCTCATGTAGCTGCTTATATTATTAACAAAAGAAGGAAGAAAAAATGGATAATGGATATAGGTGATCCGTTTAGTCTCAAACAAAATGCATTAGAAAACAATAAATATCTTTATAAATCTTTAAATTATTATTTTGAAAATAAATTTTTTAATCTTGCCGAACAGATTATTTTTACACACAATGAAGCTGCTATAGAGCACTCAAAATTTTTTAATATAAGTAATGAAAAAGTTCTTATAGGAAATCCAATAAGTTCATTCGATGAAAATATTTATTTAAAATCAAAAAATTTTGACTACAGCTCTTTACCAATAAATATCGGATATTTTGGTATTTTAACCAAAGGAGTACGTTCTCCTGAGGAAACATTAAAATTCTTTAATAATTCAGAAATATTATTTAACTGGTTTACAAACCAAGATTCTAAAAATATTGTTATACAAAATAAATTTGATTTAGCAAACCATCAATTTTTCGAAATTGTAGAGAGAGATGAAGCTTTAAAGAAAATGTCAAGTTCAATGCATTGTCTACTATCTATTGGTAATTTAAATTCTTCACAATTGCCTAGTAAAGTTATTGAGTATATTTCAACCGGCAAACCTGTAATTCATTTTGCAGAAATTAAGGATGATCCAGTTATCAAGTTAGCCGATAAATTTCAAAATCTAATTGTTGTAAACAAAGATTCAAAATTGAGTCAAACTTTAAATCAGTTAAATATTGTTTTTGAAAATATAAATAGTTTTGAAAAAAATTATTTTTTAGAAAATTTTACAGCACAAGCGATTACAAAAAAATTAAATATATTTTAAAATTTTTGACCAATTTTCGTTATAAATTAATGCTTTAAAATTTTTAATTTTAAGATTATTTGCTTCTTTAATTTTTAAAAGCGCACTTTTTAAGTTTTTATGTTCATAAATAAAGACACTTTCACCAT
>Ga0208547_1000867_pt1 | contig 17078 bp, 23 predicted proteins | sample DEB08_DNA_5_FD_185501 | JGI IMG/M metagenome (GOLD analysis project Ga0208547, IMG submission 185501) | Aqueous microbial communities from the Delaware River and Bay under freshwater to marine salinity gradient to study organic matter... | ecosystem: Environmental > Aquatic > Marine > Coastal ...
TTCTCTCCTCATTCAATATAACCAGTCTATCATACCTTATGTCATATGTAAAGGGACTTATGCAATTTTTTTTCGCATACGGTTCATTTTTTTCTGTTTTCTGCGTGCACGGTCTAGATATAGGCTGGTTGTGCGTTTCGTGTACAAAATTCCGTCTAAATGGTCATATTCATGCTGTATAGCACGGGATGTGATACCACGAAATTGGTTAGTTTCAATGTCTCCATTAATATTCGCATAACGTACACGACAGCAATCAGGTCTAGATATTTTCAAGAACAGTCCTGGAAAAGATAAACACCCTTCATCTAGTTTAACATTATCACCAAATACATCAACTATACTTGGATTGAAGAACGGCATAACCTCATCAGGTGAATCTGGATTTCCAATAACGAAAACTCTTTTTGGTATTCCTAATTGGATTGCTGATAATCCTATTCCATTACTTTCGCACATAGCATCCCGCAGCTTTTCATAGAGCTCGGTTGCGTTTTCTGTTTCAAAATCAAATCTTTCAGACTTCACTCTGAGGTCGGATACCTTTGTTACAATCATAGTCGCTCCATCCAATATTCAATCATTTCATCTAACATAGAGGCAAACGTGTAAGTTGGCTCCCAGCCCAAAGTTTTGCGAATCTTAGATGAATCGCCTCGAAGATACTTCAATTCTTCCGGTCGCATATATTTCGGATTTTGCACCACATAGTCTTTATAATCCATATCGAGACGAGCAAAAACATGATCGCACATATCTCGAACAGAGTAAGTGTCGCCAGTAGCGATGATGAAGTCATCTGGAACCTCGTGATTAATTATCTTATGCATTCCTCGAACGTAATCATAACTGTGACCCCAGTCACGACAGCTATCCATATTTCCAAGTTCGAGCTGGTCTACAACTCCCTTCTTAATCTGAACTGCAGTTTTCACAACCTTATTCGTCACAAAGTTCGTTCCTCGACGAGGTGACTCGTGATTGAACAAGATACCATTACAAGCATGCATCTTGAAACCATTGCGATAATGCCGAACCAAGTTGTATGCCAATACCTTTGAACAACCGTATGGGCTGACAGGATGCATCGGAGTCGTTAGAGTTTGCATCCCTCCAGGTTCGATAGAGTTACCAAACATTTCACTCGATGATGCTTGATAAAACTTTGCATTCGGCACGATAGTTCGTACCACCTCTAACATATTCAGAACACCTAGCGAGTTGGTTTTTATCGTGAAAGCTGGCATATCAGTGCTGATCCGAACATGGCTCATAGCAGCAAGATTGTAAACTTCGTCAGGCTTTACTTCCTCTACGATACGATACAGTGAAAGTTCATCGGTCAGGTCACCATAAAATGTTTTGATCTTATGATTGGTGTCAACCAACCTTGCGCTTTGGTTTTCCGCAACACTATGGCGGCGAACAATACCATAGACATCGTATCCTAGTTCTAATAGATACTCTGTTAGATAACTTCCATCTTGTCCACTGATACCTGTGATCAATGCTTTAGTCATTACGAAACACCTCCATTAATGATATATCTGGCCAATCACTTATCACCCACTGTTTTGGCTTTCTATTTATAGCGTCTTCCAATCTTTCTATCCCAAGCAACGCAGTTTCAGGCGTCATGTAATAGTGATAACCATATGTCTTTATGTTTTGATCACGCCAAGGTGTATCCCTATCACGACCGTCATAACTCATATGAATTAATGCATCGTGCGATTCCTTATCGTCAAGCAATACCATACCACCTCTGCCGAGATTGAGGTGTTTCTGAAACTGAAAACTAAGCGACATCATAGTTCCTGGAACATAACTATCCCGCTTCCATAAAACTGCAGCATCGTAAATCTTATCTGCGATCTCGTAGTAATCAGTCCATTCTTCACTCGACCATTCTAGTGGGATACCGAGTTTTTTTGCTAGGAATGCAATCGATAGGTATGTTCTTGTCGGAACAACCATTTTCTTTGATTGTTTATACCTCAGGCAAAGTTCAACACCATGAGTGCATGAATCTACTGCAACTGCATATGGTGCACCAAAAAACTCAGCAATTCTTTCTTCAAACTCAGTTACTTTCTGGAACATACTCAAACCTCTTACCATCAATCATTACATAAACTGGATTCTTTTCTGTATGAAATGCTCTGATCTTTTTATTAATTTCATCTCGGCTTTCATTCTTATCAATTTCCGAAACCTCATCAATCTCACTAATCTTTCTTGCTTTGCGTGGCCACTCACTGTATTCTGTATACTCATAGAAAAGTGTCAGCAACTCAGTTTTAGCTCTATGCTCGAGTTCTTCTCTTGACTTACAATCAGAAATATCAAATCGCCGAACCTTCAAAATCTTACCACCGTCGACTTCTTCATTTACCTCATGGACAGTGACGCCATAAATCTTTTGTCCTGAGTATAACCCCCAGCTCATACAACCACTTCCTGGATGCTCTGGTGGTCCAGGGTGAAAGTTTATCGCAGGTGCTTTTTTCAATATCTCTTTTGGAAGAATGGTGTAGTTCAGGAAAGAAATGATTAGATCACCTTCCCACTTGAGAGCAGCATCTGATACTTTTTGCCCACGCTTATTCGCCCAGTCATATGTTAGGTCATGACCCTTATTGCTCAAATGTTTATGGACTTCTGTACAAAAGGGGCATCCCGCTCCTAAGAATAATAGTATTTTCATGCATAACTCACATTAGATAAATGTTTCACAAATAGTGCAAGATGCCTCTTCCCCGAATCAATGCGTGCATTGCCACCCCAAACATGACCATTAGCTTCTTGAGGTTCAACAACTTTCAACTGAAGGTTTGGGTTAAAATATGCAGCCATCAAAGTGAAAGTAGAAAATGGACCAACACAAGTTGTATCTGAGTTTGCCAGCTTTAACCAATCACCAATGGTATCTTCAGGATCTTCTGTATATTTCAAACCAAACTGCTTACAATATTCTACGCTGTCTGTGACTATATTTTTGCACTTGTATTTAGATATCAAATTCGAATATTGTTCATCCGATAATGTATCGTAATCGTGCTTACGCACATGCAGCACAGGATCTAAAAAACCATCAGTCCTTTTTGGTCCTGCTAGAAATATTGCCCTTGTGATATTTTTCAACGCAAATTCTATAGATTCATCATTCAAAACAGTTTTGCCATTCGGCACATTGTTATATTCTACAGGAAACAAAACATCGAGACATTTGTCTATGTACTCCTGAACCGAACCAGCTTTCATTATTCTTCTTTGCTCATCAGGATAATCACCAGTGTTATAAGAAACTGATGTTATCTTATCTCCGTATCTTGCTAGATTGATAACAAAGCCAAGAACCTGAGTTCCTATGCCACCTCGGATAGTCACATTCATAGAGGATACTCTAACTCACTCAAAAATATCTTATCATTTTCCTGACCAGTGTATGGACCAGTTTTATATTCATACACCAACGCATCTTCAAGAACAGTGTATGTATGGCCACCATGAAGTGTTATCGATACATCACCAGGATCAAGCACTTCTTCCTGCACAGGATAACCAAGCTCATTGAAATATGAAACCTTGACTTTTCCCTTTATGACCACCCAAGATTCTTGTGCTATAACTTTTTCTTCTCCCTCTTTCCAAATATGTTTATGCGGTCGAAATGTTTTTCCTTCCTTCATATTCAGGGCAGCAAGTTGTAGAAAATTGTTTGGCTCAATAACTTCGTCTCTTTCGGCACCCTCAAGGTCAGAAAGTCTATAAACTATATGCAAAAGTTGACCGTCACTATCTGTTATTTCAATCATGATACCTCCCATCATATCTTATAACATCGTCATTCTCATCTCTGACAGTCAAGTTGCCAGAAAGAGATATTCGCCAATCATCGCTTGTATAAAATGGATAAACAGTATGCAAAAGGTCATTTGAAAACAACGCATACATACCCTCGAACGATTTGTCTATTTGTAAATTATGATTATTCACACCACCTTTCGCATGTTCATCTGGATATACAAACTGGAACATGTCTAACCCACCTCCATTTATGATTCTGCGATTTGGTGCTATCGATTCTTCAGCAGCATCATATGGTATCTTGTGCCAAATAACAAAACTTAGATGGCCACTGTGTGTGTGGATCGGATTGTACTCATGTTTCTTTTGGAAGTTGCACCAATATCTATCCAAGTTCAACCTCTTTCCGATTGGGTCATACCATAAACTGTTTTTGAAATACTCACCTGCGATAGAATTTATGAACTCTTCCATTGCTGTATGTGATTTCCACAAAATATATTCATGTTCTAAAGCACCAGCTAATTTATCTGCAAAAGATTCTGCACCATTGAAGTTTGTATCAATCAGCTCTTGAACCTCAGCATCAATTTCTTTGTATAAATTTATAGGAATTTGCCCGAATAAAAAACCAGTTCTTTTTAAATCTACAAATTTCATACCAAATACTCATAGTTGTCTGTCATTGCGTTTTCATTTAGCAAGATAGCACCGTTTTTTAAGTGAAACTTCCGTGCCATTTCTGTTTTCGGGCTGAGTGTAACAAACCTATTAATTTCGGGTCTTGTTTCTTTAATATATTCAACAGCTCTGAAAACAATATCCCTCCCTGCTCCTTTTGTGTATGACCAAACTGTATAGAATACAGCGACAGAAGGTTCATCATCGTCATACACAACCAAATCTTTAACTTCTGTCGGCACCTGTTTTAGATACGCAACACAAATACAAGCTGCAGGAACTTTATCTTCAAGAACTAGGAATTCTTTGTTATTAGAAATCCTGAAAGCATAACTCAACTCTGGTCTAACAGGGTCATCGTCAGTCAAGTACATCTTATCGGCAGTCACATTATTAAGCATCATGCTGCAATCCTTGAGAAATTTTTATGTTTTTCGAAACGAATGTGATTGCTAAACTTGTCTTGCATAATATCTCCTTTGTGCGATATCACGAAAACATTTGAGCTTTCAAGTTTTTCGAGTATCTTGAGAAACTCATCGCAACCATTAGCATCAAGCGAGGCATCAAATACCTCATCAAGAATTAGAAGATTAGTGCTTGCACTGTTTTTCATTTTAGCTATCGTGCGCCAAGTAAAAAGCAGTGATAAATCGATACGCATCTTTTCACCTTCACTGAACGAATCATAACTGAAATCGTCACGATGGCGTGAAAGTATTTTTTCATTGAAGTTTTCGTCGAGTTCGAACTTGACAAAAAAATCCATAGCTGCTAGATATTTGTTAACAAGCTGATTTATGATCGGTACATATTGCTTGATAATTTTCGCCTTGATTCCGCTGTCTTTGAGAATGAGCGTAGCAACTTCAAGCAATTGTTTTTGGTCGAGCAAGGCAACTTTTTCTGCCAACCTTTCTTCCTTCTCGTCATTGAGCTCGAGCAGTTTATCCGCAGTATGTGTAAACTCTTCATTGTTAAGGTCTTTGATCTTGCTAGCAAGTAAAGACCTTTCGCGTTCGTCCGCAATCTTTGTTTGCTTGCTTTTTGCAAGATCAGTTTCTGTATCTTGGATTTCATTACGAATTTTTTTGATTTCTGCAGTTCTAAGATTAATCTTTTCAATTTCTTCAGTTAGTTTCAAAACACCAACATCAAGCTCGGCAATGATATCATTCCGTTCGGCAATCTTTTCTTGCTTGATTTCATCACTGATGAGCTGCGTACAAGTTGGACAATTATCGTTGTTATTGTAGAACTCAATTATCTTGAGGGAATTCTTTTTCTTTTTATCTAGATCCGTTTCTAATTTTAATATACGATCCGTTTTCTGATGGACTTTAGATTCATCGGAAATTTTTTCATAGAGTTCATCGATATGTTTATTGATATCTTCAATTTGTTTATCTATTTCCCCTATGTCATTATCTATTTCACCAATGCGGGTTACGCATCTTTCTATTTCTGCTTTACGTCTTTCCTGATCAAACTTGCTCTGCTCTTTTTGCATGTCAATCATCGAATCAAGTCCATGAATATCTTTTTCATTCATAGCAAGATCTTGTTTGTTTTTGCTACTCTTATCTTTCAGGAGTGTTGACATAGTCGAAAACACACCAATATCGAGCAAGTCTTCTATAACCTCACGTCGCACGTGTGTAGAAAGTTGCATGAAGGGAATGAATGATGAAGAACCAAGTATGACCATTTGCGTAAATGATTTCATGTTCATCCGCAATATATTCTTTTCAATATCTTCCTGCGCATCACGAACGTTTGCTGTCTGATCCTTGAGATTTCCATCCTGATAAATTTCAAGAATCCCTGGTTTAATTCCCCGGACCAGCTTGTATCGTTTTCCGTTAATAGAAAACTCAACTTCAACAATAGTAGAACCATTATTTACAGAATTGATTAATTGGTTTTTCTTAACTTTCCTAAATGGTTTTCCATACAACCCAAAACACAGCGCATCGAGAATTGTAGACTTCCCTGCTCCGTTTTGTCCAGTAATTAGAGTTGTCGAATACTCTTGTAAATCAACATCAGTGAATACATTACCAGTAGATAAGAAATTTTTCCACCTAACCTTATGAAACTCAATCATGTATTGTCTCCAGAGTCAGAGCTTCATTATATAGTTCACGCATCAAATTATCTAATTTTTTCTTATCTACACTGTAATCGAGCTCATTAATATATTTTGATAAGATTGTCAAAGTGTCCTCTGCCTCTGAGACAAGATCTTCTTCTGATATTTCGTCTAAGTGATAATGATCATCAACAATAGAAACATCAATCGGTGCAAGATTATATATCTTATTCATAAAGAGATCGAACCAATATGGGTTCTCTTTATTTTTTACAATAACCTTCACATATGATTTGTTGAGATGACCAAGTTCTTTTGATAATAGCTGTTCTAGAGTTTTTCCTGCATCATCATACCATACTTTGTGAAATAGTGTATATGGATTTTCTATAAACTCAAGATCGCGAGTATCGGTATCAAATATGTAGAAACCTTTCTTCTCGTTATAATCAGTCCACATAATCTGATATGGGGTTCCGAGATAGAAAATATTTGATGACTGCGATCTTTTATGAAAATGACCAGAGCATACCATATCAAACTTGTTGAATATAGATGCCTCAATCCCATGATCACAAACTGCACCAGGATGCATTTCAAAACCATTGATTTCTAAATGACCAAACGCAACTTGCGCTTTCGTTTCTTTTATTGCTTTCAAACTCGATGAGTAATTTGTAGCATTGATCCAAGGAAGCAATAAAATATCAAGACCATCTATTTGTATTTCGGTTGGGTCTGGATAAAAACGAATGCCTCTATATTGAGAAAATAATTCTTGAAGTGAGTTTATCTCATTTGTATTTTTGTATGGAGTGTCGTGGTTTCCGACAAGTATGTCCCATGAAATACCACGTTTGTGGGATTCGCCAAATATTTTTTCTCGGACATGGTTGAGCGTGACAAACGAAATAAACTTTCGCCGATCAACAAAATCACCAACTTGTAGAACCTGACTTACGCCACGCTCTTCCAACTCTGGGAAGAAAACATTATCAAAGAATCGCTGAAAATAATTCAGGAACTCTTGATTGTCGTTACGTGCGCCCCAGTGTAGGTCACCGATAACAGCAATCTTCATATTTTATGCAACCTTCTTATTTCTTTTCTTCTTGCGACTTTCTTCAAAGTCTGCCATGAACTGTTCCATCTGCTCTTGAGACCACTCACCATATTGAATATCAGAGTTATACCTCACACCTGTTCCTTTTTCTGAAGCATGTAATGAACTGGTTTCATCTAGTAAGTTTGCTCTTTCAATCGCAGCATATTTTGTATACAGATATTTCTTTTCCTTCTGAATACGTCGTATGAAAGCATAGTATATAATTTGTGTGAAATATGCAAAGGGATTTTTCGATTTATTTGGGTCGAAGTTATCAATATATTGCAAACAGTTTTCGATACCATCTGAAATCATTTCTTCACGGAAGGTATAGTTAGCAAAATTCGGTCTGAATGCAAGGTGTGTAGCAATCTTCATTATAGATTCGCCAACGAACATAGGAACTCTTGGTTTTCGTTTTCCTTCTTGCTCTGCTTGCGCGACCGATTCTTTATATCCTATCATTGCTTGATAGAGTTCTGCATTATTAACATAATGCTGTTTATTTTTCTTTGCCATATTATAACTCCTAGTGGACCGTTGTATCCAAATCTGGGTTTGTCAACTCTTCGAGTGCATCTAATTCTTCCTCACTCATATCTTGATCTTCATAATCAATATCTAGATCTTCGCCTTCATTTTTTTCGATTTCTTTAGTTGTCTGAAGTCTGACCGCAGCATAATATTGAATAATCGAATCATCAAGTTTTCCTTGAGTGATAACAGTCGACTTCTTAACAAGCAACGGTTGCATCATAAAATTGTGCATAGGCACCCAGCGAATTAAACTTGTGGAAATATATCCTGATATTGGATTTGATGCGCTTATGAATTTGAAGGGATAATCAATGGTATAATAGTTTTCATCTTCATCGATAACATTTGCCATAATATCATCGCCATTGACTAATTTAAAATAGAACGGATTCATCTGTTGCCCTCAGCTTTATATTGTACAACTTATATGGGAACGCCTCAGAGTTATACATCTTCACACGTTCCATCAGATGATTGAGTGTATAGTTCTTTCTGTTCTTTGTGGAAAAATCGTCAGCGATATCAAATAGAGTGCATGACGATTTTGTATCACTTGTTCTTAGACCTCTCCCTATCGACTGTAGCGTTCTAATCCTACTTTTCGTAGGACTCGCAAAAATAACATTATGAAGGTTCTTGATATTTATACCTGTGGAAAAGGTTCCGTATGAAGCAACGATTATGCTGTCATTTGATTGTTCGACTATCTGCCGTACACGTTCTCGCTCTTGAGCTTCAACACCACCCGAAACGAAAAATACATTTTGCTCGGTCGCATCATTTATGATTTCAAATAGCTGCTTGCCATGTTTTTCAACCAGCGCATAAAGAATCAGCGTATTGCCTTTGAGTGACAACGCAAGATTCTTGATAAATTTATTTCGCGCATCGCTTGTTACGATTGCCTCAATTTCATTCTGATAATCACCATCAAGCACATCTTTGCGTAACTCTTTCGGGTGGCTCAATACAAGTATCTTGATCTTGAGGTCAGCCAAGTTTTTATCATCGATCAGTGTGCTTGTGTCGATAACTTTTTTTATCGGACCGAACAACCCTTCAAGCACCAGCTCGTGAACTTCCGCACCATCCAACGTACCAGTCATCCCGAAACGATATGGTGTATCTGGCATCTTTGTCATTATAGATGTCAGGCTCTTCGCTTTGAACAAATGAGCTTCGTCTCCGATGATAACTTTGTAATTTGTAAAGAACTGTTTCTTCTGCTCATAAATTGATTGCCAAGTTGAAACAGTTATATCGGTCGCAGAAGTTTTTTCTACACCTGCCATGATACCGTGTACTTCTTTGTCGTATCCGTACTCTTCAAAATCTTTTGCCATCTGCATAACGAGTGAAACTGTAGGAACGATGATCAGCGTTTTCTGATTATACCAACGAGCAATCAAATAAGCAATCAAAGATTTACCACTGCCTGTCGGCGAAACAAGAACAGCCCGACGATTGCGCACAGCGAAAGAAAATGCCTGCAGCTGATATTCACGTGGTACAATCGGCATGTGTAAACTTTTCGCAAAGCCACGTGCCTCAGCGATTGATATTTCATCAGTGTCTAATAGAGCTTCATCGATTTCTATTTCATAATCATTCGCGAGTGCGAAGTCGCGCAACTTAGTATGCAACCCTGTATAAATTCGGCTCTTCTTCGCATCGTACAAACGTATCTTACCATCCCAATATCTGTTACGATATGATGGCATAAACTTTGCACCAGGCACTTCAAATGTGAGCATGTCAGATATTTCTTGACACTGACCAGGTTCACACTCAACGAATGCCCACACCTCATCTTGCTTTTTTATTTTAAGCATTAACCCATTGTCAATCTGTGCCAGTCAATAGCATTCTTGAGTTGGTATCCTCTGCTGTTTATTGACCGAATGATTTCTTTTAGCACGTCAACTTTTTCTTCTTGAGTTGATATTTTCGCATTTACACGAATCATCAAATCATCTGTATCCATATACTCATTGAGCTCGTTCTTGAGTATTTTTTCGAGGAACTGGTCACGACCAAGTTTTTCTAAATCATCGCTATCCGCTTTGCCGAGGTAATAAGAACGCAGCAACCTGCGCAATATTGCACGATCGCGTTGTAATGTTCTCAGTGATTTATTTTCATCAACCATCATTCCAACATACTTCGAATGAAGAGATGGTATGCGCACATTTTCTTTATCCAAATTGAGATCATCAATTTTGGAATCTTGACGCCAGCTTTCGACAATTTCATCAATATTCATCATGAACTCATTGTATATTATTTTTCGCCAAATGTAAATGGACTATGGATCGATCCACTGTCTTTGTTGACGTTTATCTTGAGAATTCGAATTCATAGGAAAACTAATGCTGAGGCGTTTAGATGTAGGATTGTAGAAATGATACGTTTGCGCAGGAACATACGCGATATCTCCAGGCTCCATATCATGCTCATATTCGAGTTGTAGATCTTCCTCCTGTTTTTCCCATGTTCTATGTTCATTATCTATCTCTTCTGGAATATTCGAATAGACTTTGATATGAGATGTTCCTACGAATTGGCAAATGATATTTGATGACCAATCCCAATGAGCAGAAAAACTTTTGTTTTCTGGATTTCGTGAGTAAAAAATATGAGCATCTGTTGGCGAACCAGTTGCAAGCTCAAGTTTTTTACAAATTTCATTTATTTGTGGATTGATTCTAGAACTATCTAGGAAACAAACTGCATGCTTATCAAGCAACCTATCGAACAAACCTATTGGCCAATTGTTCTGATCACAACTCCACTCTTCACCACCCCAACTTAACTCACCTGTATCGCCTATCCAGTCGACTCTTTCTTGTCTCAGATTAGGTCTAAAATTTATGTGAGATTTGAATTCTTCCATAGTGAAGATTTCACTAGGGTTGAAGCAACTTTTTTCAAACCAAGGTTTTGAATCACTCACACGCTCAATAATATTATCAGGGATCATCCTATATCCTTTCTACGCTGAACTTCCTATATCTAAATGTTACAGATGCTTCAAGATACTCGAGATCAGGCTGGGTCACATCAAATGTCAATTCTGTCAATGAAATCGGAAATGCATCTTGAAAGAAAATATTTATATGTGGATTCTTATGGCTGGTTAAAACTGTTAGAGTTGCGTCAGAAACAAAGTTAGCAGAAGAATATTGTCCATTCTTTGATGCAAAAAATGGTGCAGGACTAGAATCTGCAAAATTCTTAGTTTGCTGAAAGTTTTCTGGATGAGTCATACCAACCAACCAGTTTTCTATTTCAAGATAGTTTTTTAAGTCTTCATCAACCCTAAATCTAATTGTAAGTGGATCATAGAGTAATCTATCTCCAGGTCTTGGAATAACTGCAAACGGTGAAGTTTGCTGTTCAGCAGCGTTCATTGTTAAAGCAGGTAGAGTTACCGATTGACAAAAATAATTCACGTTGGGTAATCGTTTCAATTGAAAACGAAAACCAAGTGGTGAAAGATAATTTAGATTATCGGGTTGTTCTTGTGTACTCATATGCCTATCCTGTTATGTAATCTATTTATAATATATTATGACCCCTCGTGACATTACTCATAATAGCTCACAAAGTATCAAATGTAAATGGAAAACAAAAAAAAGGGGGAGAGCCTTTCGCCCTCCCCCAGTTTGTACTCGTCTTATGGTTTTTATTACATAAGGTTGGAAACTGCAACCAAACGATAGTATTTGTTGGCTTTGTTTCCGTCGTAACCACCGATTGCGCCATCGGAATCGGTTGAAGCGAAAGGATTCGCAACCATACCGTACCGAGTCTTGAAGCCAATCTTTGGCTGGAAGGTGTTTTCACCAACCGCACGCACCATCTGTAGAGGCACGTATGGGCAGTAGAACAAGCCAGCATCAAAGGCACTTGAACCCTTGTAGCCGAGAGTGTAATACTGGTTACCAGCAGACGTTGAGAAGTATGGATCGATGTAAACACGGATCCGACCGTTGAGGACACCAGCGAAGGTGTTACCTGTGTCGTCTACATTGAGGTTGGTTGACATTGCTGGGGTGTAATCGAGAACGCCAGCCATTGACAGAGCGGATGCAACATCCGAGCTGCAAATCATGACGTTACCTTTACCCCGACGAGTTGCCTTCGCAATTTCGTTGGCGTCACGCTCGATCTGGAACAACAGACCCTTGAACTTTTCAACCATCCAACGACCGTTTGAATCGGTGTCGAGGTTGAAAGTACCAGCTGAAGTGACGTTTTGCTGAGCACCAGCAGTCGCAGAATAGTTGATCGTGCGAATGACTTCGCGGTTGATTTCCGCAAGAATTTCAGCAGACAGAATGTTGCTGAGTTCGGTTTCAGCGTCAAGACCGTGAACTGCCTTGAGGTCTTGAGCCAATTCCATGGTGTACTCAGCTTTCAGTGCACGAGAAACTGCCGTGACAGCAACCTTCTCGACGCTGAACGCCATTTCTTGGAACCCATTCTGCGTTCCGTCGCCCAGAGCTTCAGCCTGAGCAGTCGTCATACCAGTTGAAACGCTATACCCTGTGACAGCAGAATCGGCTGCACGAGTCGTAGGATCGTTGCTGGTCTGGGACTTACCAGAAGTTGAGTTCGCAACAACGAACTGTGATGCTGTGTTACCAGCAGCAGAGCGTGAGAACGTGGTATTGGCTTCGTCGAACAGAGCTTCAGTGCCAGACTGGCTGCTGTAGCGTGAACGAAGCGCAAAGATTAGACCAGTCGGACCAGTCATTGGCTGAACGCCGCATACATCATAGGCGATCAGGTTTGGCATAGAACGACGAACGAGGCTGATTAGAACTGGGTCAAAGATATCGACGCTGCCATCACCAGCCGTTGAGGAAGAAGCACCCATCGCGTTCGTAGGTGCAGCCTCACCGAGTAGTGTTGGAGCAGAATATCCACCAGAGCCATAGCCCTGCTCACGAGCCGACACTTCTTGGTTTTCCAAGAGTTGTGCGACAACGTGGCGTTTGTGAGAATCGCTGATCTTATCCAGATCTGGATGATCAAGAACAGGACCCCACTTTTCCATTAGGTTATCAGACATTTTACTCTCCTTCTCCTTTCGAGATTATTTCAAACAATATTTATAAAATGCTATTTCTTAACTTGTCGTGAAATGCTTGCGACATAGGCACCCATGGCACCCTTGGGGGTCGCAGGTTCCTCATCATCAATTTCAATTGGCTCGTCATCAAAACCAGCCGTTTCGGTGATCACTTCTTTCGGACCGTTGAAATAGTTTTCGCGGATCGTTTGAAGTCTATCACGGAAATCTTCTTCGCTTTCGAAATCGATCGCTTCGGAAAGTGATTCCATTTTAGCGATTTGAGTTTCGGTCAAACCATCGATTTCTTCAGCAAAAATTACAGCACGCTCGAACTCTTCGGTTTTCTTCTTGAGTTCAATTGTTTCCTCAATCGACTCGTTGAGTTTGGCTTCTAGCTCTTCAACCTTGCTAGCAAGTTCTTCTACAACATCAACCTTCTCTTCAGGAATGTCGATGTAATGATCTTCGAAGAGACCTTTGAGACCGCTGATGAAAGACTCGGCGATTTCGCCACGCAAACCGCTGTCAACTGCCAGTTTGTTTTCTTCCATCCAAGACTCAACAACATAGTCGAGATAGCTGTCAACTTTATCGACAAGCTCTTTATTGAATACTTCAGTGGACTCAGCAAGTTCGGACTCAGCAACTTGAGCAACTTCGTCGAGCTTTTCGTTGACTTTAGCAACGACAGCTGTTTCAAAGATTTCAGTTGCTTTCGCTACGAACTCTTCAGAAACTTCGGAACCAGCAAAGATTGCTGCAACATCTTCAGAGATGTCAAAATCTTCCCGAGTTACTTTTTCGAGTTGTTTCTTTTCGGCGATTTCTTCTACTTCTTCCTCAGCTTCGACTTCCTCACCATACATACCAGCTTTCGACATCATAGCTTGAAGATCATCTTTTTTCATACCGCCCATGTACTGCATAGCAGCATTAAGCATAGCCATTTTGGTAGTTGGTTTCTGAGAGGAGCCTTGCATCGGAGCAGATTTGTCGCCCTGATTTTTTGACTTTCCTGGAGCTTTCGCAGTCTTTGCTACTGGCTCAGGAACTTCAGAAGGATCGCCAAACGATGCTTTCGCCTCTTCGATGCTTTCATCAGCACCTTCGAGAACTTCATCGTCAACGATGTTTTCTAGTTCTTCAGACATATTTCTATCTCCCAATTTCCTCATTGAAATTTGTTGACGTTCTATTTATAAAATTGGACCTTATAGACCTTTCAATAATTTTTCGAAAACCTTAAGAACTTCTGCTTCTGTACGTCTAGCAGATGCAGCTTCTTCGATTTGTTGTTTAGCTTGTTCGACATCAACTTCTTGAAGTATGCCGTTATCCCAAACCCATTCTTTGCCTTCCATGATCCCTTCAACAAACGCCTGTGGCGCAGAAGGATCGGCGACAATATCTCCAGCAGTTGCTAAATGAAAGTCATTTCCGACTTCCATAGAATCGCCTTTCTTCGTAAGAGTACCCATACCACGAGAGGAAACACCAAGTTTCGCACCCTCGCTCATTAGGTTCTTTACAATATTTCCATATGGCGTGTCCATGATCTTTGCTTTTCCGATAAAGTTGTCGCCTTCCTGACGCAACTCTTTGATCATGTGTGAAACACGCTCGAGATTGATCGTTGGACCTTGCGGATGACCGAGTTCACCATAAGCACGGTTTTCCGCAATGTATTGTTTATTGTAACGATCGACTTCTTTCTTGAGAACTTCAACGGGATAGACTCGACCGTTTTTGTTCTTGATAGCACCTTGCATGAAAACACCTTCAATGAAGTAGTTTTTCTTTCCTTCTTCATTGAGGTCCTCTTCAACGAGGCATTCGATGTCTTCATTGACTTCGCAAATCAGTTTCATTAGTCTGCTCCTGTCGCGACTTTCGTTGCTTTTAAATCGTTAGAACCATCCGCACAAACAGCTAAATCGGTGCTTCGTTTATAAACTACGATATGCTCACCAGAGTTTATATAAACCTCAGCATGTGCACCAAAACCATTTCCTGTTCCTTCATAAATACCGCCTCCATTTACAGGGCTGACTGTATTTGCAACAATCAAAGTACGATCAGTCGACCCAGAGTTGACAACAAGCATGGCTGTCGCTAATGTTACGTTATTATTTGAAGAAAGAGTTATTGTATTTGCGATTGGTCGAATCATCTAAAAACTCCTATTTCTTGCTCATAGCAAAATCAACCATCTTCATCATTCCTGTAAAATCTTTGTTGACGGTTTGTTCAAACTTTTGTTTGTTTGCAGAGTTTAGTTTTCCATGAGCAGAAACAAGTGCTGATGCTATTTCCGGATCAACCGATTCGTATCGACCAGTTGCAAACTTTACACGACCCTCGCGTTTCGACTTAGCGATTTTCTGAATATCTTGAAACGCAGTTTCTTCCAGATCAACGCTTTCTTTGATAGGATTTACAACTCGAAGATCACCAAATCGTTTCGGAATGGCTTTGCTCTTATCAGGAGTTTTTGAACCGTCATGAGTTACTTTGATGTCGCTTGAACCTTGCTTTGTAATAGGCTCGCCAGCTTTTTCGTGACCTTTGTGTGGTCCACCAGGCTTGGTTGATCCAGTAAACACATCGTCACTTGCAGCAACATGTGCCTTCTTATCAACTTTATGAGCATCTTTGAAATCACGCTCACCTTTAGCACGTGGCTTCAGCTCCTTGGACTCGTCTTCTTGCGGATCCTTGGAATACGGATCGTCTGCTTCAGATCGTTTTTCCTGGATAGAGCGTTTATTGAGCTGCTCAACTAGCTCAGAAAAAGATTTAGACATCAGATTCTATTTCCTCTGCTTCTGGTTCGTCTACTTCAACCTCGATTTCCTCGGGTTCTTCTTCAGGCTGGAGATATGAAGCAGCAACTTGCGTCTTTCTCGCATCGATCGCGTCACCTAAACGATCCATGAGAGCAGACTGTATATGTGACTGGAATTCAGAAGCATTCCCGTCTTTAGCAGCCGCAATCGCTTGTTCAATATCGCTCATAAATATCTCCTGTTATCTAAAATTCACGATTATTTATAATTCGTTGGCTGCTGGTTGCTCTTGCGGCTCTTCGATTTGTTTTGGCGGCTGAGCCTCCGTTTCGAGAATAGCACGCAAAGTAGCAATCCTGCCAAGTTCTGGTCCTTCAAATGCACCTCGTTTGGCACACACATCAATCACGTTAATCATAGCAATAGCATGTTCTTTATCCATTCTAAAATCCTTTCTTAATCATCAATGTAAGAGAGTGAAATAAACCACTCTGAAAGAGCCCTAATACCAAGGCAAGTGTACATAGAAACTTTATTTGCACCTGAGCTTGGAGCAGGCACAGAGGCAGAATTGTTGATTGAAAATCCATCAGTCGCTGAGAATCCAACAGTTCTACCACCTGTTCCATCCTGTTTCACAACCAAAGTGATAGATTTGATTGTATTAGTTGGATATGTTGACAACGCAGGAAGCGTGAAAGTACAGTTCCCTGTCAATGTATATAGTTGGTTGTTGTCACTGGTATCGAGTGTGATCGCAGTACCAGAGTTCGCGAGTGCTTTATGAGTTTCTGTAAACTCATCGAGTGAGTTATTGTTTAGAGTCAGCGTTTTAGAACTGCCGTCCATAGTAATATTACCAGCTGCAGTCATATTCACGTTAACATCTAGTGCTGTGCCGCCGACAGTCAAAGTGCCGCTGGTGAAACTATCACTTGCGTCGCTGCGCAAGAATGATGCAGAAGAAACGCCATCAAGTAAGTCTGA
>Ga0208547_1000873_pt1 | contig 17012 bp, 18 predicted proteins | sample DEB08_DNA_5_FD_185501 | JGI IMG/M metagenome (GOLD analysis project Ga0208547, IMG submission 185501) | Aqueous microbial communities from the Delaware River and Bay under freshwater to marine salinity gradient to study organic matter... | ecosystem: Environmental > Aquatic > Marine > Coastal ...
GCATGTGCGCGTAGTGCGACAGCGTATCGACATCGACACCCGTGTAAATCTTGCCGGCCTGGTCTGCGAAGGTCGCTTGCGTGATCTCGCTGTCGTATAGGGCGTCCGGGTCCGCGTTGCTCGGGCCGAAGAACTGACACGTGCCGAGCTGCGCCACGTGCCCCGCAATCATCACCCGCTCTTCGACGTCATCGACCATGGACGCGAGGATCGCCCGGATGCCCGCGTTGCATCGGCCGGGCTTGCCGAAGATAAGCGGATAGGTGCGCCCTTCTACGAGGGCATCGAAGTCCTCAAAGCTCGCCCGCGTTATCGCGTGCTCAAGCCGGGCTTTCGCTTTCGCCAGCGCCCCCGATTCCGCACGGTCGCCTATGACGCCGTAACGGTTGCCCCACGTGCCCCACATGCCCCGAAGCTCGGCGATCAGGGTCGTCGCCGCGATGATCTCCCGTGTCCGGTCGGCGACGCTGCCCCGCAGCTCTTGCGTGCGCTCTACATTGATGCGCGACACGATGAGCTCGCTTGCGGTGCTCGGGATCTGCGAGCTGCTATGCACCTTGGCATTCCCGACGACAAAGATGGTCACCTCGCCATCCCGGCCGGGCTGGATGTCTTGCACCGGGTAGCCGCGTATGGTTTGCCCGTCTTCGTCTTCGATGACGACGCCCGCTTGATTCGGGCGCCAGCCGTCCCGATACATATAGGCTGCGGCATCGTATGGCAGGATCGCCGCAATCTGCAGTCGCTGCGGAGCGTAGCCGCCCTCCTTTGAGGCGAGGTCGATCCGCTCTTCTATCGTGACGTCAATGCCCGAAACGCGCACGAGACGGTCGCCCCACTGAATCAATGCAGACCAGCTCATAGGGACTTGATCCGCACGGTGCCGCCCCGGATGACTTCGGTATACTGCTCGTCACCGTGCCCGGCGTGCTGGGTGCGCCACTCGCCCTCAATGGTGCCGACGACCGAGCCCATGCAGCGATGCCGGAGGATGTGCTCGACCGTGCCCGAGCCGTTCGTGTCGCGGTCATACTGCGCCACATATAGCACCGGGGCGCCACTCGATGCGTGCCGCTCTACCAGAGCCCGCATGGTGCTCATCGTCTCGCCCTCTGCTGCATCTTGGTCGCGGCTTGTGCCGACGCCGAACCAATCGGCCGTCGCTGCGTCAATGTACCAATCGTGCATGTTTCGCGGTGCTGCTTCCCAGTGCAGCTCTACCGTCTCTTCGGCCGGCCCCAGCTTGTGCGTGCGTCGGGTTCCGTCGGCCGCTTCGGCGGTGACTGCCCGAGGGCGATGCACGCGCACCGTGTCTTTTCCATGCTGCCACGGCACCGGCCACGCCGGCCCCACCAGATGCGCTTGCTCAAAGTATCCTTCGGGCGGTGCATTGCCGCCGCCGCTCGTTGTCTGCAACTTGAGCCGGTAACCGCGCTTCGCCGCTTGCGTGTCCGGCAGCAGATGCACCGAGCGCGGAAACACGATCCGCCACGTGCCAGACGCGCCTTCTGTCCCGTCGATGCCTTCAACCTCGATGCGTGCCACGGTGCCATTCTGCGCCGTCGGCAGCGTGATAGCCCCCGCGGTGTTGGCTACGATCTTCCGCACGTCGCCCGAGCCCATGTCAACGTAACCGCCTACGAGCTCGTCTCTGTCAACGTACTGCACGAGCGTCGCTGCCGATGTCGTGCAATACACGATCTGCCCCTCACGGATGCCCGCGATCTCGATGTGCCGGGTCAGAGTGATGTCTGATTCCCACGCGCTGCCGTCGTGCCACGCAAACGCGACGCTCGGGGCGTTCCCCTCGATGTAGACGGCCCAGGTCGCCGAGATGCGCGAGCTATTCTCGTCGCCGAAGCGATACGCCACAATCATGCCGTCCGTGGTCGTCGAGCTCCGCCACCGCGTGCGAGGGCTCGGGTATACGGCATCGCACGCCGCTCGGGCGACAGCATAGGGCGATGTCGGCGACACCGACCAGGCATCGCCCAGATGCGCAGGACCAGCCGAGCCCGCAAGATACACGGCATCTGCGATGTACTGCGGAAGAGGGCCGACCGGCAGCCCGATAGGCTTCTCTCGCGTCGAGCCGCCGCCCGGCGTGATGCCCACTCCCAGGATGGTATGTGGCCGCTCTGCGAGGGTCGTATAGACCGACATGCCGAGCCATCGAACCTTTACCGTCGTTGATGCCTGCAGCTCCACAAAGGCCCTTTGCGGCGTCGCTGTGCCGGTAACCGTATTAAGCGAGCCGCCACCGAGCCTCGACCACGCTCGGCCGTCATCGTCGCCGCTCGTGCGGTAGTACACGACGCCAGCGCCGCCGACAATCATCGCCACAATATCAAGGTGATCCGTGGTCGCGACCGTGCCCATCGACACGCCCGTGCCTATCGCCCCATTCCACGCAGTCAGGTTGCTGGTATCGTGCGCGATCTGCATCAAATACTCGCCGCCGCCGTGCGTGCAGCGCAGCTCGTAGTACACCGTGCCCGCCGTCACTTGCGACGACACCCCGAGCCCCGCCGAGCCGCTTGTGACGGATAGCAAGCCCGTGACGTCATACCGACCCGTCACGCCCGCAGCCGTGCTTAATGTAGTGCCGCCCTCGTTGTTGGGCGTCTTCGTGACCGTGCCCGTCTCGGTGAAGGTGTTTGCCGGGTCACCTACCGGCAGCCACGCCGAGCCCCACGACACCCGCTGAAGCCGGTTCCGCGTCTCGCCCCGGTAGGGCATCACAAGGTCAGCCGAGCCCCCGAGATAGGTCATCAAATAGGAGTTGATCGCCCCAGTCGCCCCGAGCCGCCGAGCCACAAGCGCCACACGGCCTCGATGCCAGCAGACGCACCACGGCACATCGCCCGCCGTCGCTGTTTGCTGCTGGTTGAACTCCGTTCCGTAAACGACCCGAGCGCCCTCATCGACACCGCCGACAGTCGCAATCTGCTGCCAACTGTCCGCGCTGCCGCCGTCGCTGCTGTAGTAGGCGTATATGTATCGGTCGTTGCTCGCGTTATGCGCGTACAGCCACAAGTGCCCGTCGTCGCTGGTCACGAGCCGCACCGGGCCGCATGCCCCGCCGTCGAGGTCTGCCACCTGCACGGCCGTCACATCTGCGAAGCTGTCCGACGCCGAGCCGATGCGCCGCACCTTGACCGGGGCAGCCGAGCCCGTGCCCTCGCCGGTCGCGAGCACGAAGGAGCCTTGCACCACAAGCAGATCCGACGACAGCAGATTGACCGAGCCGATAGACCCGATCAGCGTGAAGGTATAGCCGCCGTCATTGCTGGCGTACTGGTACACGGTGTTTTCATGCTGCAGAATCAAGCACACTTGCCCCGCGTGCTCGGCAACCGACAGCTGGATCGCATCGTTTGCCGCCGTCTCGATGCCCGCCGGTAGGCACTCGGTATTCGCCGCCGTCAGCCCGGCCGGGTCTTCGGTGAAGTCCAGATCGTTTTGTACCGACCGCACAACCGCAACCTGCATGACGTTGACGCCCTGGAGCTGCGTGTGCGTCACCGTGTAGATGAGCACCGAGCCTGCAGCGTCACGCCGCACCAGAGGCGCCGCCGACAATGCCTCGCAGCCCGGAAACGTCGGCACATCGCCACCGCTGCCGCCGTATATCGCTGTCGGCGAGCTCCACACGCCCGCCGTGCTGCGGACCGCGTAATAGTAGTTAGGCGGCGTCAAGCCCGTGTAGGCTGGCGCGTATTGAGTCCAGCTCACGAGGATGCGCTGATCATCCAGCACGACCGCCCGAGGATTCTGAAACAGGTACGCCGTGCCGATCTCGGTCGTGTAATACACCGATTCCGTATGCGTCGGGATCGTCGGCTGGTCGTATCCGTACACGTGCGTGTCGCTGCTCTTCTTCCAGCCTACCTCAAAGCGCGTACCAGCGGCCCCAGCGCGCAGCGTCTGCAGCTCGATGGTATCCGCGCCCTCTTGGTCGCCCGACGCCACAAGACGCACGAGAGAGCCTACAGAGGGCACGACACGGCCCGGCACGGTGTCGGCCGTGTCTGCGGTCGTCTCAGCATCCCACACGGTCGCCCGCGTGTCATGGGCTACGATGAGCTGCCCGTGTTCGTCGGTGCTGCGTATCTCGCTCATGTCCGCCCCAGGGGTATTCCAATCCGGCCGCGCTCACGTGCCCCGAGCGCCCGCGACAATGGTAGCACGATGCGCTCGTCTGTCAGGTCGATGACCGCCTGCACAATCATCGGCCGGTCATCCTCGAGCCTAGACCGCACGCCATCAGCCCCGCCGCTCCGACTGACAAGATCTGGCGGAATCACTACTTCGGGCGCAACCGTCATCACGCCGCCGGTCATGCGCTCGTCTGTCAGCATACCCGATGCCGCGCCGAATCGGCCGGTGTGGAACTGCGGCAAGGGCTGCGATACCGTCGCGATGAGCCCCGCGAACGCCGAGCCGACCGCCGCTGCCAATGCTGCACCGGCCACGGGTCCACCTTGGGCGAAGCTCTGCGAGATGGCTTGCGCGAGATTGATCCCGACTTGAAAAATCGCAAGCGCCCGCTGCGCCGCTGCCATATTCCGCGCCGCTTTTTTGCCTTGCTCTGTCGATGTATCGAACATCTGCGCCACGCTGGCTAGGCTGGACTCGATGTCGCCCACGATGCTCACGACCGCTTCGGCCGTCGCTTGCATGACCTGGGCTTGTGAATCTCGCATCGCTTGCTGCTGCGCTTCGTATGCCGCCGTGATGTCGTCGATCTGCTTTTTCAGCCGTGCATTCTGCCGCTCGTTTTCTTCGGCTTGCTTGCGTCGCTCTTCGGCGTCGAACGCCGCGATAGCTGCATCTCGTTGCGTCTGGTATAGCTCGATAAGCTCGCGAGACTGCCCCGCCAGCGTCGGGTGTTGCTCCATCAGGGCGAAGACTTGATCGATCTGCTGCTGATACTGCAGCGCGATCCGCTCGCGTGCGTCGGCCTCTTGCAGTAGTGCGCCGTCAATGAGCTGCTGCAGTTGCTTTTGAGCATCGCCCACGCGGTTAATCGCCGTGATGCGCCGGTCTGCTCTGGACTCGTGATTAGACGTTGACTCGTTCTCGGCCTCTTCGGTCTGCTCTCGGGCTCGGTCCTGCTCTTGTTTGATCTCCCGAGCTCGCCGGTTGAATCGGGCCGCCGCTTGATGCATGCCCTCGAAGCCGCCCGACACGAAGCCCTGCACGGCGACGATGCCCCGGCTCAAGTCCTCGATGACCGGGGCGACGTTCGCGGCGACGATGACCGCCAGGCTACCGAAGGACTCTTTCAGCGTTGCGACAGCCGCCGATGCCTCCCGAAGCCCCTCGACCTGCTCATCGGTAATCGTGCCGTCTTGCTGCAGTTGCGCGATCTGGTCTTCGTAGGCTTCTAGGTTGCCGATGACATCAAGCACCGCGCCGCCGAGCTTGGCCAGTGCAGCGACAACGAGGACAGCACCGGCCGCAGCACCAACCTGCTTACCGCTAAATCCCTCAAGAGCTGTCGCAAAGTCATCTGCGCCGCCCGTCACGTCGCCGAGTACATCGCCCAGCGGCCCCAGGGCCGCCCGCATGCGCTCTAGCAGCTCGGCCGTTTTGCCGAACTTGGCCACGCCCGATGCCGCTTCGGCCGCTTTGGTGCTCGCACGCTCGGCCGCCGCCGCTGCCTGCTTCTCTGCGCGTTCAAGCCGTTCCTGTAGCTTGAGGGCTGCTTTCGCTGCGCTCTTGTCGGTCATGCCCGGAATCTTCGCGAGCTCGGCCTGATACCGGGCTACGTCGGCGGTGACTTCGATGGTTGCGCGTGCCATTACAGCTCCCTGAACTTGTCTTCGATCAGCCGTGCCAACTTGTCGGGCGCTTTCCGCATTGGCTTACGTACCAGCGTTACCCAGGCGTATTGTCCGCGCTTCATACGCTTCTTGTCTGCAGTATTGCGCGCGCCCTGCATGATGAAGAAGACGTAACTCGCGTCATTGTCGATCTGCGCTGAAAACTGCGTGCCGCTCGCCTGCACATTGAGCACGAGCAGATCACGGCTGCGGCCGCTGCGCACCGGCCAACCGTCCATCGCTCGCTGCGCAATCGGGACGACCACCTCTTGCAATGCTTCGGCAATCGGTGGGGCGATAGCCCGCAGCAGCTCGATAGCTGCCATCGTCACGTCCGCTTTCGCGCGTATCACATCGCGCTTCGCTTGACGCCGCGCCCTTAATATCTCGCTTTCGCGCATCGAAGGCGGATTGTCCACGAGCCGCTGCAGGTCTGCTTTTGCCTTATGCAGCGCCGCCAGCGTGCGCGCTTTACTCGCTTCGGCTGCTGACGAGCCTTGCGTGTTGATGCGTTGCGTGCTCGTGATCTGCATCTCGATTCGTTCGGTAGCATCCGACATCTCATAGCCGCGATGGTATGCCGTCGATGCTCGCTGATACTGCGTCTGGAAAAAATCCGGCATCAGGCGCCCCGCTTCTTCGCGACTCGCCGAGCGTCGTGCACGAACTTGGCAAGCGGGTTGCCGTTCGGCATCGCTTGGTCCGCCGGTTGCTGCTCAAGCCGATGCAGCCGCCGAACCTCGAGGGCCGCCCGCACGGCCGTGAGCTCATCGCGTGAGAGCCCATGCGCCCAGAACGGATCGCGCCCGAGGTCAATGCTCATCAGGATCAGCCCGGCATCGACAGCGCCGGGGCCTCGGTAAAATCCACGGTTTCGCGCACCTCATCTTCGGTGCTAGGCAGGGCATCTACGGCAGCCGCAAACAGCCCGAGCGCACATTCCATCACGTCGCCGATCTTGACGCCGCGCCCGATGAGCACATCGACAACCGCGTCGCCCTGCGTAACCTGACAGCCGCCGCACTCCCGAAGGGATGGCCACGACGCCCCAGGGCCTACCCAGCACGCCGCAAGATACGACGCGCAGACAGACAACAGGCCGGGATCGGCGCCAGTGCCCGAACCCGTGCCCTGCATCTTCGTGAGAAGCTGGCTGTATCGGTATGTCGTGCCGTGGATGATGCGCCATGTGCGCAGGTCTTCGCCGAGCATGTGTTTGTGCTTTCGCATGGTTTACCCCCTATGGATTCAATCAGACGAGCGTAGGAGCGCCGTAGCTAGTCCAGCTCACCGAGCCGATGATCACGTCGCCGCTCTCGTCGATGTCGCAAGACAGCGATGTGCGCGGGAAGGTGATGCTACCCGTCGCCGTGCCGTCGGTGTATTGAACCGTCATCGACCAGAGCTTCGGCGCATCGACAGTGACGAAGTTTTGATTCGTGCCGCCCGCGAGGTTGCCCGTGCTCAAGATGGCATCAAGCACGCGGTCGGCCGCAGCGTCGGTGAAGTCCTGGCGCGGCATGCTGAAGCTGAAGGAACCGGTCTGCTCGACTTCGTCGCCGTACTCGACAGACACGATAGCCCCGCGATGCCGCACGACAACGCGATCCCGGTTGTTTTCGATGATCGGCGATGCCTTAAAGTCGCCGACGTCATCGAACGTAAAGGTGGTCGCACCTTGACTGATAACGATGGACCCTTGCTTTTTTGACCAATACCCGGCCATGCTGCACTCCTTAGGCGTTGATCGCCTGGTTGATCAAGACTTCAATTTGTACGGCAACCATCGAGCCGTCAGGCAATGTGCCGCGAGGATCAATGGCTACCGGGTGAACGTCAATGTCCCCGCTTACGCCGTTGCACATCGCCCGCAGCAGCGTCTCGGCGGCATCTAGCGACAGGTCATAGTCGGTGCTCGGCTCGTCAGCGTGTGCCGGCCGCTGGCGGTAGTACAGCAGAATGATCGCGCTGGTCGTCGCCCGCGTCAGCCCCGTGCGCCGCTCTTCGTAGGTAGTGCGGCGAATCTCGACGGAAAACATCAGATGCCGATGCTGCGGCCCGAGCTCGGGCAGACTATGCGGCATCTCGCGGAACGTGAGCCCCGCAAGCCCCTGCTCAAACGGTGTTGCCGTCGCAGCCTCGCACCGCGTCACGAGCAGCCGCCGTGCCGTGCTGATAGCCATCAGTACACCCGCCGGTGCTTGGCTCCATAGGTCCAAGGCACACGCGGCGAGCTCCGCCGAAGAAGGGGCGTGCCGTGTCGCCGGTCGTCATCTGCAAGCCCGTCTTGGTCGAGGTCTACCCGATACCGGATGCGCCCTAGCGCCGCTTCGGCCGACTGCCGATGCCGTGTCGCCATGTCGGCATAGTCGGGTGATGCCGTCGCAAACGCATCAAAAGTATATGCCAATGCGAGCTCGCGCACGCCGGGCGCCAGGCTGTCAACGTCAACAATCGCATCAGGCCATTGCCCGCCCATCACGAGCCGCTCCAGCGTGTCAGCCCACGCCAGGTCAATGAACCCCTGCAGGTTGGTCGTGCTCGTGCCCAGCAGCGACGCCAGCCCCGGTATCCGTTGCTCGAGGTCTGCTTGTGTCGTCGGGCAATAGATCGGCTCTCGTGCCAGGTAGCCCGGCCGCTGTCCAACCGTCACCGTGCCATCGCTGAAGGTCAGATCCCATCGTTCGCGATACCCGCCGCCATAGGGCAGCGTATCCGGCAGGTCATCAGCCGGGATCGAATACGTCGCGACATCGGAGACAACCGAGATCGCGCCAGTGGATACCGTCGCACCGTCAGGGCCTACCAGCGTATACGTGCCCGAGCTTGGAGCCACGAGAGCCCCGCCCAAGCGCGTTTCGATGCTGGTCGTGTACGCACGCCCGCGAGCCAGCACAACGGCAGCTCGCACGCGGTAGGTGTGCCCAATTTGCGACGGTATCGGCATCTATCAGGCCGTCACGAAAGTGGCGGCCCCGACCCAATCGGTTGCGCTGCCCGAGATGAGCACCGCCTGATTTTGCGCGCAGGTCGTCACCGTCGTTCCCGCTGGACGCTTGACCGTGATCGTCTCGGCCGCGTCGGCGGTATTGACGATGAGATAGATCGCGCCGAGCTCCGCAGCCGGGAGGGTCACATCACGAGCAGAGCCGCCCGGGTCAAGGGCGATGATGTTGCCGTAGGACTCATCTAGCGTCAGGTCGTCCGAGAGGGTTTCCATGCTGAAGGTGTTCGGCAGCGCAATACGCTTTCCGCCGCTGACTGCTGCCCACACGTCACTCGCCGTAATGTTGCCGGCCATAGATCACCTCTTTCCTTTATTGTCGCGACGTGTGAGCACGCTTGCGACTCGTTTGTTGGCTGCTTCCCGGCTAATGCCGGTTGTCTTCCGCAGCGATTCCGCGACCGCTGCACGCACCTGCTGTGGTGACTTCTTCTTGTAGCTCATGCCGTAGCCCTCGTGCGCTTCGTGGTTTTAGCCTTGGGAGGGGGCATCTTGCCCGGTACGCGGGCGGTCTGCATCGCTGCGAGCCGGTCTGATTGCGTCTGAACGGCTGCCGCTCGCACTTCGGTATTCGCCCGCGTGTCACGAGCTGCGCTGCCGACTTTCCGCCGCTGCTGCTCGATGCGCTCGGCGATCACGTCGTCTGCTGGCGCCGCGATGTGCCCGGCGTCAACGAGGGCGACTCGCCACCGATTCCACGCCGCAGCATCGAGCACGCGCTTATGTGGTGCCGTCGGCGTGCGCCCGTTGCTCATCTGCTCGTGTGCGAGATGGTAAAACGGCACGCCGGCCGCGTGTCCGTCGGGGATAGTGTCCGTCTCTACTTGCCGGATATACGGACCAGCCGGCACGCCCGCAGGGAGATGCTCGGCCTCGGTCACCTGCATCGTCGGCGACTCGGGCAGATACACCGCCGCGCCCCGCCGCTGCAGATTGAGGATCGCTTGTTCGTATGCCGCCGCGGCATGCTCGCCGCGCTCGAGGGTACGCACGCCGCCGCAGCCCGGAACCAGAGCATAGGGCCGCAGGTCAGGAACCCAGGTCGGCCCGTCCAGCCCGTCAGACTCGACAGACCAGCCGCCCGCCTCATGCGGGAAATGAATAAGGAAAAACGGTGCATTTGGCTTGGCGCGTAGACGCTCAATCCCGGAAACACCACCTAAGCCAGACGAACTGGGCAACGGCATACGAACCCCCTAGTAAAGCGACCCGATACGCTCGGGTCAGGCGTGCCGGGTAGCCCCGGCGTGATCATCAGGTCGCGTTCGACTGCATCAGGAACTGAGGCGCGACAGTCGACGAAGCGGCCGCGACACCGAGCCACGCATTCGCGTCAACGCGGTTGTACGCTTGCGAACCGTCGGCCGACTTCGTGATGAGCAGCCCGAACTCGGGTACGCGCACGGCGTCAACGCCAGTCGGCACCATGATGTTCGCGGTGCTTGCGACCACGAAGCCGATACCGCCGCGCACGGAGCTGAACCCGTAGTAATCGCCGCCAGACAGGCTAACGTCAGCCGAGCCGTACACATCCATATCTAGGAAGCGGAACCGAAGCCCGGTAGCCGACTGGATGCGCTGATAGGCCTCAAAAGCGTCGGGCATCTGCAGCGCCGTCTCGCTGCGGATAGACGAGCGAAGCTGCGAGATCTGCACCGGGTGAAGCATCACGAACGGATTGCCGTGAACCGCGATATCGTAGCCGGCCGTCTCTTCGTAGCCCGCACGGAGATTGATCAGGTCGTCAACGTCAAGCGTCGCCGCCGCATCGGCTTTGTTGGTGCTGAATGCCGCACCGACGGTGCAGACCTTGGAGCGCAGCAGCGAAGCCCATGCTTGCGGAATGGACGCCGCCAGAGCGTCGATTGTGATGCCGTCAGACGCGAGGGCATCGCGCTGAAAGGTGCTCTCGTAGGCAATGCCGTTACGGCTCACCGTGAAGGCATCGTAGTTGGCCGTAACCGAGCTCGCCGTGATGGCTTGAGTCTCGGAAGACATCGCCGTGAAGCTGCCCGCGTAGCCGTAGCCGGTGGCGTTACGGATGCGCAGCGTATCGGAGCCGGAGCCCGCGAGGTCGCCTAGAAAGGTTGCCATAGGGCCGGTGAGCACATCGAACCGCTCGGTAAGCTGCTGCAGGACAGCGAGCCCGAGGTAATCGAAGGACTGGCCAAGAACGGACTCAGAGTCAGCATGCCGAATAGGCGCATTGAGGGTAGCCATCGAGGCATCTCCGTATGTAGTGGGGGAACATCAGTCATCCCAGCCACATACAACAGATTGACGGCTCTGGGGGGCGCGGGTCGGGCTGTTTCTATGGCCTTACCACGCTGCCCCGCTAGACGTCAACCGCGCAGCTCGGCGAGCAGCGCCCGCGCCTCATCGAGCAACCGATCCCGCTCGTCATCTGTCCGCGCTGCCCGTGCGCGTGCCAGCAGGTCACGATGCCGCCGCCGAGCCCGCCGCACGATGTCGCCAGCCCATACACGGCCGGGCGTGCCGCCCCAGAGCGCCCAAGCCTGGGCAGCCTTGCTCGTCTGGTCTTGCCGAGCTTCCGCGCTGCCCGGTGCTGCACCGTGACGCGCGAAAAAGGCAACCATGCGCACGACCGTGTGCAGCGCCAGCGGCCGCCGGTTCGCGATGTCCCGAGCCCGCGCCAGCCCCACGTCAGTGCCCGCACGCCGTGACGGCGGCAACGATGCCCGCAGCTCCAGCACGCGCTCGGCGATGCGCTGCATCTCGACCGTCGGCACATAGACGCGCGGCATCGTCAGCCCCTACGATGCGACGCGAGCAGCTCTCGGGCAGCCTCATAGGCTTTAGCCTTCTCGCCGGGGTCCCGAATCTGCCCAGCCGTCGCAAGCAACTTGCGGTGCTCTGCTTGTAGCTGCTGCATGCTCATGCGCCGCTGCGGTGCTGGCTCGCGACCGCCGCCGACTCGAGGGGCTACCCGCGCCGAAGCCGACGCCACCGAACCACGATCAGACGCAACGGCATCGGCCGCCGGGGGTAAATCGCCCGTGCTATCCGGTGACGCCGGCAAAAGATGCCCGATGACAGGATCGGCCCGCTGCGCATCGAGCCACGCCGCCAGCGTCGGCCGCTCGTCATCGTCGCCGAGCTCGGCCAAGTCGGCACCATGAAACCGAAGCAGCCGCGCTCGTACCTGCTCGTGCTCGTCGCCATCCAGCCCCACTGCCCGAAAAGCTGCGCTCTGCTCGATGCCGCTGCGATACTGGTCGTACTCTGCCCGCAGCGCATCAACGCCGGCCGCCGCCGCCTTGGCCTCTTCGGCGAGCGTGCGCGCTTCGTCTCGCTGTCGCACGGCTTCATCAAGCTTAGTTTGTTTCGCCGCTACGCGCTCAAGCATGATGTTTCGCGGGATGTACTCCACCCCGTCAACGATCAGCTTATTGCCGCTTCTCTCGATCTTGGGCTCGTCACTCATCAGTTACCCCCAGGTCGTCAATCTCGCGCCGGATGCGTGCCAGCTCGGCCCGCGCTTCGTCCCGCGTCAGCGACGGATGCCGCTCAAGATAGGCATCCACCGGCGACTGTAGCCCCGTCTGGATTGCCCAGGTCGTCGCGTCTCGTCGGTCTTTCTCTTCGGCCGGGCTCATCGGGATCTCGTAATAGTCAACGTCATACCCGACCGCCGGCATGGCATCGCCCGCCATCGAGGCAAGCGCCGCCACGCGGGCGAAAAGCTCGAGGTCAGACGCACGCATCAGCGGCGCGATCCGATGCTGCTCTTCGCGTCTCGCCGCGTTCGTCAGGTGTATGGCGACGCCGCTCATCGGATTGGCCCCAACACGCACGGCATCGGTTGGAGTTACGCCCATCTCGACCGCCACACTTGCCGAGTATTGAGCCGCGAACGCGCTCACCTCTGCAAGATTCGCGCCCGGCTTCAACTCCCGATAGCTCGGCTGCGATGCGCCCGTGCTGCGATAGTGCAGAATATCGCCGGCTTCGAAGTCGATGCTCACGACGCCCCGGCCGGTGCCGTCGTATCCGACGTTACCACCCACCGGCTCTGCGTCGAAAACCAAGCCGCCTTGAGACACGGCGTCTCGGGCGCACTTTCCCGCATGCGTGTTGTAAAGCACCGCCATCAACGAGCCCCGAAACGCGCCCTTGCCCCGATGCCACGACCACATGCTGCTGTCATCGTGCGTGCGATACAGCACGATAGGCGCAAAGGGCCGCCCGGCCGCGTCTCGGTAGGGGTAGGCATCGCCGACCAGCGGCCCCGCGCCCGTCACTTCTTCGGTAATGTCGTCGCCGTAATCGCCGCGCCGGTCTGCCTTGACGATGCGGAACACCGGCGAAGCCGGGTCGGTAACGTCCCACACATCCCACGCGAGCACATCCTCGCCCATCACGTGCCGCACCTGTAGCCGCCGCTGCACGATTGCGACGGTAGGGTCGTCCGGGTGCGCATCGAACCACAGCAGATGCGACGGACACACCGCCAGCACAAGCCGCCCCAGGTCATCCGACCAGCTTGGCAGCAAGCCGCACGTGTTCATCCCATACGCGAGATATTCCACCGACTGCATCTTCGACGCCCAGCCGGCCGCCCGCAGCATGCCCGCCAAGTCTCCCGCATCGCCAACGATGCGCGGTTCGCGTCCGTAATGCCCCGGCGTGCTCATCGCTCGGGCGACGGTCACGATAGGAACCTTGGATGTGTCCGGTGGTCCCCACGTCGATGTGCGGTCGGGCGGCACGTATTGCCCGATCCAATCCTCGACCAATGCGTCGGCATCTTCTTGGAGGAGCTGGTAACGGCATGCCCCGTCGCGCACGCGGGCTTGCTCGCTGTCAGGGAACACCTCATAAAACGGCCCAATCATGCTGCCCTCACTTTGATGCGCCCAACCTGCACGCCATCGACCACGCGCTCTATCGCATATCTGCCCGCGTCAAGTATATCCTTTACCGGGTCATCCTTCGCGCCTCTAAAGACCTCACACGCCTTGATAAACCGCTCGCAACGTGGATGCACCAGCAAGTCGCGCCGACTGCTTAGCACGTTAATCAGCCGCAGCCCGGCCGCGACCGAGCCCGCGTACTTGTGCGGCGTCACAATCCAGCGCGTGCGCTCGTAGGGTAGCCCCGCCACCGCTGCCAGATACCGCCGCAAAGCCCCGTTCGACTTCTGCTTGATGATGCGCCCCTCTTTGGCTGCACGATCCCCGACCCATTCGTCGACGTGCTCGTATTTCAGCCCGTGCCGCTCGAGCATGTCGATGATCGACCGCGCATCCTGCTCGGGCGTCGTGTGTCCGTCGCTGGTCGCTTCGTCGATGACCCAGGCCCGGCCGTGCTCGCCCTTGAGCGCCGCCACCAATACGGCCGCCTGCTTGCCCGCCTTGAGCCCGTGATCGATGCCCACCGCCAGCAAAGCACCGGGCGGGATGTCGTGAAGGTTGAACGGCTGCACATTCGACGGCCCGAAGCCGGTCAACCAGCGGTCCGTAACAATCGGATCCCAGCTCGCCTCGATGCGCATGGCCCGCTCAATCTCGGGCAAGCTCGCGGCGTACTGCTCAATCTCCGACGTCGATAGGAACGGCCGAAGGTAGCCCGACGGCCACGCGTTTTTCTCGGTCATCGTCGCGTGATGCTCGTGGAATACGCCCGACGTCACGAGCTCGCGTAACCACGCCTGGTCAGGCATCGAAGGTGTAGGCGTAAAGGTGCAGGTCATGTTCCCGCTATGCGCCACGAGCCGCGCCACAACCTCCGAATAGATGCGCTCGGGCATCGGCTCGTCGCAGTATGCGTAATGCCACGTGGCGCCCGCTTGCGACTGCGGCCGCTGCTGGTAGGTGCGGATCTGGATGACCGAGCCCGCAGCCGGCCCATACACGAACGGGATCACGGGATCCTTAACGCCGCAGATGCCGCGCCCGGCCTCAAAGCGGATACGCGGATCCACCTCGCCGGGCGGGATCATGTTCCAGAGCTTTTCCAGCGGCCCGCCCGCTTGGCTCATCTGCTGGATGCTCTCACCGATGAACCCCGCATACACCGGCCCGCGATACCGCCGAGCCCGATACGGATTCGCCCCGCGCAGCTCCATCACGAGGTCAGCCGTAGACACCCAAGTTTTGCCGATCTGGTTAGCTGTCCGCGCCACACGGAACCGAGAGCCGTCCGCCAAGAACGCCTTTTGCCAATCCGACCACGTAAGCGCCGCGCACGGGTCAGACGCATCCAGCGCCAGCGCATCGTGCAGCGCATCCAAAATCACGATGACGCCCCGAACATCGCGATCTGTTTCTCGCTCACTTCTTCGGCCGGCGACGCTTGCACACCGTCGGACGCCGCCACGATGTCACGCCGGGCAGCCCACCTCGTGCGTATATCGTCGATGTGCTCCGCTTCAGCGCCGTATAGCGTGAAGCCCTCGACATCGGCTGCGATCATCGTCGTGCCCGAGCCCAGGAACGGATCAAGCACGACGCCCCCGGCCGGCGTCACGAGCCGCACGAGATGCCGCATCAGAGATAGGGGCTTGACCGTCGGGTGTCGTGTGCCCGCTCGCTCGCGTGGCGATGCTTTCGCGCTGTAGAAGTAGCGCGCGGCGGATCCGCCGTCGGTGTTGCGTGCGTGCGGCCTCTGAAATCCGGCCCACCCGCCGCCCATTGTCCCGCTGGCTCCCGGCGTGCTTTTTCCGCTGCTTGCTGGGTGTTGGCCCGCCCCCGTCTCAGGCATCCCCGCCACGGCCGCCGCGCTGCCGTCGTGGATCAGGTTGGCTGGCCAGCGTCCCGCGTTTAGCAGTGCAACCCGATGCCCCCGCATGTTTTGCCAGCCAGCATCATTTGGTTTTGTGCCTTTACCATCTCGGCACGTGCCGCCATCCGTGCCCACACGACAAGCCCCCACATTGATCCCGCCCGTGCCCCAGCGCAGCACATTGCGCGCAATGCTGCTCTCGCTCAGGGGCTTGCGTGCCATCACGATAGGCTCACACGCGGGCTTCAGGGCCGTGCCCCAGCCGTCGTATTGCTTTGCAGCGTCGGTAACTGCGTCGGGTCCATCCTTCTCATGGTAGCCCCTTTCGCGCGCTTGCTGCATCCACGGACGATCCCCGCCGTCGATACCGTGCTCGCCGTTGACGCTTTTCGGATTGCGAACGATGCCCGCATCCACTCTGACCTTTGCTCGCACCGCGCCGAGCTCGCGATCAAGCGCCGATGATACGTCGTGCGACTTAGGGAAGCCCGAGCCGTAAACCCACATCAGGCAATCGCGCACCTCGAAGCCCGCGAGCCGTATCGCCAACGTCCCGACGTCATACGTGCGCGTGCCGAAAAACGCGAGCAGATGCCCGCCCGGCTTGAGCACCCGATGCACCTCCGACCACAGCGACGGCTGCGGCACGAAGGCATCCCAGTGACGCCCCATGAACCCCGAGCCCTTGACGTCATGGTGGCCCGTCGTCATCCAGTCCCGCAGCATCGCCACCGCATCCGGCTGACGCCCAAGCCCATACGGGGGATCGGTTACCACGGCATCGACACTGCAATCAGGCAACCCGCGCAACAGCTCGAGGTTGTCGCCAGCGTGCACGAAGTGCCGCCCGAACTCGTGCCGGGCGTTCACGCCAGCCGCCGAGCCGCGAGCTCCTCGACGATGACCGCAGCATGCCGTGGCGACACTTGCCGCACCATCCGCCTGATATTGGCCTCGACCTCTTCGGCCGTCATCGTGACGGACGAGCCCTCTTCGGCCCGAGCTGCGCGCACTCGCTCGTAGAGGTCGATCTGCAGTTTCCGGCAGGCCGGGACCGAGCCCATCGAGCCGAAGTTACGCGCTTCGGTGATGTCCTTGTCGATTTGCACGAAAAGCGCCGCCCAGACATCCGACGCACGCGGGCTGTCCAGCATCGCGACGGGATCGAGGTCGCTGCTGCCGCTCGAGGACGTCGGCTCGGGCTCAATGCTGGCGACGTTGCCCGCTTGTGCCTCTTTCCACCACCGCTGCAGCGTCGGCCGACAGATGCCGAGGTCACGCTTTGCTTGTGACCAGTTGATACCGTCGCCGTCGTTGGCTCTCACCAGATAGCGCAGCGCCGATGTGCGCGTCTTGGCATCGTGCCTCATGGTTTACCCCCGTGCGTGTACGTTTCCCGTCGCCAGCCGCCGCGAAAAACCCGACACGAGAACTCA
>Ga0208547_1000876_pt1 | contig 16995 bp, 15 predicted proteins | sample DEB08_DNA_5_FD_185501 | JGI IMG/M metagenome (GOLD analysis project Ga0208547, IMG submission 185501) | Aqueous microbial communities from the Delaware River and Bay under freshwater to marine salinity gradient to study organic matter... | ecosystem: Environmental > Aquatic > Marine > Coastal ...
ATATATAAAAAAGATGCATTTTATTATAAAATGCACAGACATGCAAGAAGCAATATCTCGGTTAGAAATAATTGGTATGACACGATTGATGAAGAAAGGTCGAGAGGGAGAGAGGGCTGTTGTTCCCACGCACACGACGTTAACATATCGTGGCCGACCTGATATTCCAGCTGTGCAAGCATATTTATTTGCGGAGGGGGATGCATTTCTTTATGTACTGAATTATGATGTTGTGATTATAGAGTGTAACACAGTAGAGAGAGGGTCGAGATTGCACGGAAAACGAAAGTTTGATGAGTTTGATGACAAAGGTGATAGCAATACGAGCGGGATTTTGTTATTTTATACTAGTAAGGAAGCGCAGCAACGATGGAAGACCTACGAGATCGATGTTGACGAACAGTATATTGAGGCGAGCAATTGTCTGCAGCCTTCGCGCATCCAGGCAAAACCACAACAAACCTATCAGGGCCAAACGTATGCTACGTATTACAATAATGTTGGTGACAGTGATGCAATGGATGAAGATATTGCAGATCCCGGACAATAAATAAAAAAGTTTAATATATAATATTTTACATATAAAAAACAATATGAAATATGTGCATTTTTAAAGTCAGGGCCAGGAATCTATTGACTCTCAAGTCACATAGGAAACTATTAGACGAGTGTACATTAACAATAATATAAGGACAACTGATACAAAATTGAAAGTGATTTCCCGCTCGTAAATTAAATGGCGTAAATAATACAAGCAGTACAGAGTTATTGCAAACGCGTCAAACGTCGGTGGGTTGTATGCAATCATTAGCCCCGTCATTGCAATGATGAGACCTGCTATTTGAAATGATATTACTTTCATTTTTTGGCGGTCAGATATCTATATATATATATATATATATTTGTGTTACGGCGTCAATAATAAAAAAGGAGTTTTAAAATTTATTTTTATGTAGATTTATAAACAGTTTTAATAAAACAATTGCCAAAAACAAAGTAGCTATAAACCAATCTGTAGAAACAATTGTCGTGAATTTTGATTGATGACATTCAATCATTTTGCTTTTTGGTCTGTAAAAAAATCTTAGCTTTCAACATAGTTTCTTATCATTTAATTATCAATATGGTATGTGTATATATTACAAGATTTGTGTGTGGTGTAAAGAAACTATTTATGCCTGGGCTATGCGCTGTTGAATTGTGCTTGCAATGTTTGTTGGTCTGCTTGACTGTATTCGGACTAAACACTGAGTTTTTGTTAGTTTTCCTGTTAAAGCTGTATGGTTATTGTTGTATGTTTTAGCTATCAGAGCGGCAGAAACCCGATCCAAGAGATCCAATGTAGAGTTGTACACTGTGAACTTTTGTGGGGTGCGTTTTTTTATGAGTCGTTTAAAGCCTTGTCGTAGACCGAGAACGGAAGTTTTTTTTGTTTTAACTTTACGTAGTTTCTTTTTGCTTTCATCGAAGCGCTGACCCTGTGGGGTTTTTGGAGGCGGTGGTATAGGCTGAGGGTACTCTGTCTTGACATCCACAGGTGTGCAGGTTAGTGTTGGAGTGGCGTGATGTTCTTGTTTTACAGTCTGTACCCTGTGCTCGAGACCAGGACTTTCAATAAACACATTATCGTTGTCATCCATGTCTTCGACATCCTCTAGAGTATCGTCTGTAAAATCGCTGGAATCGGAATGATCTTCAATTTTAACACTCGGTTTAGATACTGAGCATGTAGCTGCGTGCAGCAGTTGTGACAAACCAGACATGACAAGAGAGGCAAAGTTTAATTTGGCCTAATTTAAATATATGTAGTTGAGGTATGAAAACAAAATTTAATAAAAGATATAATGAAAGGTATATATATAATGAATGTAAAGGTTACTCTATCTTGGATTTTGGGTGTATTGAATTTATCACATTCACTTTTGATGCGCTCCACGTGTGTGAGATGATAAACTCGTTTGTGTAGTAAATGACAACCACGCCAAATACAAATGAGATAAACAAGTACAGGGAATACATGGGCAACAAGCTATCCGTATTTGTTTTAAACAGAAGCCCCCTGTTGAATTCGCGCGTAAAAGTAGCAATTGAAAAAAATCCCAAGTCATGTGCGGTATTTTTAATGTCGCAGGGTGGCGGAGCCGATAATTTTAAGACTGATCCATCTTGAGGTATAATGTCAACACGAGTGCGCCTCAAACAATTGATTGACATTTCCCCCGATGTTTTTACAATAACACCTGTTGTGTTCGGTGAAGTCACGTTACTCAAGATTGTGTTTTTTATTTCCGTGAATGTGTATGCCCTTTCGTTCGTAATGCGAAACAACGGTTCGGTGTTGCTGTAAATGTTCTGAAGCATCAAGGTGGATACTTTTCCCTGGATATCAATGATACCACTACCAATATTAATATTTTTTATTATAAGATTGGAGCGCTTTATGCTGATGTTTAACTGTCGGAAAGATGAATGTGCACCATCGATTGTTAACCCCGTTGAGGACTTTGCAAACTTTAAATTGTAGGCATGCTTGAAGTTGCCTGTTTCACCTGGTTGAGTGCATGATCCGGAGATATCGACAGAGGTAACGTGTTGCGGTATTGTTATGGTTGATCCTGGGGAATGCGAAGATGGGCAAATGACACAGAATTCTCTGTTACTTGAGCATGTGGGAGTTGGTATTGGCGTTGTCTCGCACAAAAACGATGAATCCGTAACAGTGTTATCAATGGAGGAGCAACTGTAACATGTATTTGTGGTTATGTTGTAGCCAATGTATTTACAGGATTTGGATTCAGCACATTGGTTTTGACATTGAGAAAATGGCACTTGTCGAGACAATAGCAAAATTGCAGCGACACAGCAACTCATGGTGGCGCCTTTTTTTTTTGTTTGTGTAGTTTGCGAGAGAAATTAAATTTTTTTCTTCAAAAAAAAACAAACAGGGAAAATATATATTTATGTCGTGTTCCTATTTTTGTAAATGTGACAACAATTACTTATATACAATACTATTTAAGAATTTATATATGCCGTTTTAAATCAAACAGAATAATGTCGGAAGAGGTTGTCTTTCCGGTGACCAAACGTAACATAGAGGCTCAGTTATCTGTAAATGAACTTGTCAGGGAAGATGTAGAAACACACAGAGATTTACGTAAATACTTTGTACCGTCTAAATGTTTTTGTATTAATGTTATGGATGGGGACCATGTATTGTTGGACGGCACAATATTTGAATGTACACGAGAGATACAGTTCCGAGCACTTAAGGCATATGTGATGATGAGGAACACCATTGCTATGACGGATGCGCTGTACTTTAATATGTTTTATAATGTTATTATTACTTTAGCATTGGTGAATATGAAACGCATAGTTGAGCTCACGGAGGATGTCGACAAACAAAGGTATACCAAGTTATGGTATGATTGGCATAGTGCGTTGCGACTAAGCGAGTCCAGGGTGTGCAAAATTTACGGTACTTCTTTTATATGTGACTTTACTCCGGGAATACGAAATCAGTTGATGAAAAATAGATCTGTGCGTATTGACTGCAACATAAGAGAAGACACTATGTTTACCTATGAGGATCTTGTAACGGGCGGTATTTATCCTGCTCATTTGAACATGGCCAAGTGTATAGAATATATGATGGACAAGTCGACGGATTACACCAAAAAGCAAGCGGCGTTGTCTTGGAGTATTTGGGCAAATCCGAAAACAAGGACAACAACAATTCACAACTTACCTAAGGGAATTGAAGATACTATTTATTTGGTGTTTACTGTGTACAAGCTTAATATGGATTTAGCACGATTTATACTTCAGAAGGTTGTGATACAATGTCCGGTCTTGGAGAAAATACGTGTGGGTGATCGACATTGGTATAAAGAAGAGTATGATTTGACATGGGAGGTGAGACCGAAAGTCGTGACTGCAAAGAAACGAGACCGCCAGAGATAGCATTGACTGTTTTTTTTTTTTTTTTAAAAAAAAAAAGGGCGAGAATTCTTTTATATATATATATAAAACATAAAATTACAATAAAGTCTGTATGTGTTTTGGGATACGCACAATAAAACGAATACTTTGCTCATAAAGGTCATAGAAAGTAGTTAGTAAAGGGGGTGCCAGTTTTGTAAGAATCAAGAGACCCAAGACAACAGGAAACACAACATTTTTAACAATGTAGCCAGCGTCTAGCGCAACACACAGCCACTCCGTGTCATCGATATAACAATTGTTACCCGAGGGAGCCGCGTCGGAATCTACTGACAGCCATCCCAGTGTGGTTTGTAAGAATGGCCCGGTGACGGGCAATGGTCGTGTTACACGAAGAAGAGGGCACACTCCTTTGGAGCCAATGAGTTTAAAAAACCGAGTTATGATTTCATCTGTGTTGTTGTCGGCGTTACATGTTGAAACGATGTTTAAGAACCAATCGTGGAGGGCGGTTGCAGAGATTGTTTTAATTTTAAGAAGTTTTACATATTTCATATGGTGATCAAATAACTTGATGAAAGCTATGATTGCGTCTATTGCGACAATAACAATGTCTGCCATAAGCTCAAAGTTGATCGCAATTATGTTAAATATGGCTGCAACAACTTTGTAGGAACGGGCCATAATTGGTAGTAAGTAAAAGAAAGCAACATTGAGAGCCTCCAGAGTAATGCCCACCAAGAGGATAAGTAACGGGAACAACAGCAAGCCATAATTTGTAAACAATTGCACACACGAATTAATAAACTGTAGAATGTGTGTTAAAATATTGTCAATGTAATGAGTTTTCTGTGGTGAAGCCATTATGTTCTGTAAAAACTACACTAAAAATTAAACTTCTGTGCTATTTTAAATGTATCACATATATACACATTAATTTATTCTCTGTCACGTAGGTAAAAACCTGTTACACATATTAATTGGAAAAATTGACAATATAATTATGGTGTACAAGACAACGTTGTGCCAGTCCCGAATCACGGCATATCTTAAAAAATGCTCGGGTCACCATGTTGTGTACACGACTGATAATAAGAAGAAAGTGTGCGAGCGGCAAATGGAACCTGACGCGGTGAGAGCAGTCACTCTTGATATAGAGACGGTGTGCGAGCGTATGCTTGAAATTTATTTTGAGGCTTACCCCGATGTTAAATCCATTGATGGTCGTAGTTTGTATCAGTGCCTGAGCCGAGATGAGGAGATGCAAAAGTTGCTAATCAATAATGGTGTTGTTATAGATACCGGCGAATCTGTGGACGCGGTAATTCCTATTGATGCCATAAAGGGACTTAAAGGAATGGCGTGCAAAGCAAATAATGAGTCTAGAAAGAAGATGCGAAGTCATTCGGCAAGGAGGTTAGAAAGGAAGGGGAGTGAAAACAAAAAAGCTGGAAAGACTCGAAAAAAATCGAATCCTTATGCTGTGTTTACGGCAATGAGAGGGCTTCATGACAGGAAAGCATTGTTGCCTTTGACTGTGACTGAAAGACTAGTTCATAGATTTACGGGCGGGATGTCCATTGAAAAGCAGGCCTTAAAGACATTGCACCGATATTGTAATAATGGATTGAGATCTGTGTTTGCTATGGGCACCAAGAACAGACATAGGATAAAGGATGGCATGTGGCTCAAAGCAAGAAAAAAACAAGACACAACGTTTACCGACACAGACTTTAGAAATGCTTTTAGTAAATGTATGGTCACAAAGCATATGACGTTGCCTGTGGATTTTTAACATATAATATGTATATATATATATACATGTATATATTTTTGTTGTTTGTCAGAAAAGTAGTGTACCAATTTATAGTTCTTGTATTTCTGGAAAAACAAAAAATAAAAAACTCCAGGAATACCTGTTCATATTAAAGTCTCTGTAATATGAGACACACTAGAGGTGACATCATGTCAGCGTTATCTTCTGAAGTACGTTTGTTTTTGCAAAAAATTACACCGGCCTGGTTTAAAAATGTGCTTGGTGTCAAAGAGGGTATTAGAACAATTGTAGTTTTTGATCTTGATCGCACTTTAGTGAACATTTCAGAAAGTGAGGTTGATAGAGGTCAGTTGGACCGCGTTTGTCAGGGCATGCACCAATTGATGGAAAATAGCTTGGTGCACGTTGTTATCGCTACACGATGCCCAAAGGAGACAGTAGTGCCACTGTTTTCACCATGGGATAGCATGATACCAGACCACAAAGTAGTGCACGTCTTGGATCAAAACTACATAAACTCAAGACATGGCTCCAAGGCAAACGCTGTAGAGTTCTGGATTGCAGAACATTTGAATCAGCCAGTCAATGAGTATGACATAGTGGTTTATGACAACAAGTCTATAGAACTCACAGACCACGAGTGGACGCGTAAAGATTTTAAGGGTGTTTATCGCTATTTTGTTGAAGATTATTTATTTAGCAAAGATTTTTATGCCTGTCCCTATTCTGGAAACGGGCTAGTTAATAGATCACCATCAATAAATCATGATGTACATCAAGCCATAAAAAAAATCTCAAGAGAACTTCTACCATCGAAGGTAACAACTTCGTCACTTTATTTACAATTTGTGTATCATGAATGAAAGAAAAGCAATAAAAAAGTTTCTATAAATTTAAAAAATTGTCTGTCATCGTGAACGATGTTTTGCTATTTGTTTGCTAATGAGTCTAATCATTTGGAAACTAGTATGAATAGGATAGGCAGAAGTGTCTAGTCGACAATCTACTAATTTAATGTCGTCAATTGTTGCCTGTCGCTCTGTTTGATGGATAGTGGCATCCAGGAGTCTCATGTCCTTATGAATCATTACCAATGGATCCAGCACAAGATTAGCAAAGGCCGATCCCACCGACAACTTTCTTGGTAATTGACCCAGTACCCACCGTGACCGTGACTGAGCTACGGCACGACTGATAGATCCATACAAATGAAACACAATTTTCCGAGAAAGTATAAAGTAAAATCCGGTCTGTGCCTGTAGCTTGTAATTGTAGATGTCATCCTCTGTAATGTTCAAGTTGGGCTCATGGTGCTTGGTCGACAATCTGGCATGCTTGACATATCTCATCTTCTTGTTCAATTCGTTACTGTGGGATATGCGGTCTTCGCGTATGCGTTTTATGACATATTTTATTTTCAGCTCTTCGCCCTTGTCAAACGAGTCGGACACAATGCCACAGTTGCGCTGTTCCTGACGTTTGATATTGCGCCAAATCGTGTAAAGAGTGGTCCAGGAAATCTCGTGGGCGTTTCTGATGTGGATGTGTAAATCGTTGCTTTTGACATAAGCCATGTGAGATTGGGAAAACCTGAATCCATCGGGAAGCGTCCCTTGTGTAAACACTTTGTTGTCGGGTATGTTAGCGCGCGTCATGCGCAGAAAGGGCTCTTGCGCAGCCACAAGATCGGGAGGATACGTCTCTTGTCCTTCGGGAAATATGTCTTGCCTGGGAACAGTTGGATAAACATGAATCTCCACATCGCCAGTTATTAGCTTGGAGCGCAGCAAACAGGCCCGCGCATCAATCAATAGTCCGTCGTAAGTCTTTTTGATCTCCACATCACTCTGAGAGCTGTCCTCGCTGTCGGTACTCTTTTTGTCTCCTTCTCCATCACTGGGTGCAACATCGTCACTGGGAAGGTTGTCTTGAAAAAAAATAAAGTACAACACATCCTCTGAGCACGCATAAGACGATACATCTTTATATGTATCTGGTTCAAGCACATGAATAAATGACGCCGTATGCTTGCGCATGATGGGGATTTCGTGTGGTTGTATAAACAGTTGATGACCATCAGCAACAGCACCAAGTGTCAGGGTAACACGTTTGGTGAAAACAGACAAAGACGACTGAAGATAGCGAGGATCGCGCAAAGGAAACTTTGGTGGTTTTCTTGTTGTCTTCAAGAGATGGTCCAAGAGTTCCAGCACCATATTATACAGCGCATTGATGAACTTTCCATGGGCAGGGTCAATAAAACGCTGTAACATGTTTGAGGTTTTGGGGTAACACATCGAGACAGAAGTGTTATTTAAGGCGGCCCAAGGATGGGTGATAAATGCCGTTGCAATCTGGTAAGGGACTTCAATATTCACGGGCATTTTCTGATGCAAGTATACCTCTATTCCCCACTGCTTTGCCTCAAATTCCAACGCGCCTGAAATGTCTGACATCAGTTTGGACATCATGCCTGCATTTTCTTCGCTATGGATACGGTGATGGTCACTACGCTTGACAGGACGACGAATCTCATTGTCGTATTCTCGTAGCACAATTAGCGCAATGTACCTTCCAAACATGTAGTAAAACGGTGTGTTGCGGATCATGGTGCCAATCTGCCAAATCTTATAAGCGCGTCGTGTGTTGTTGGCCCTTTCCCAGGGCGTCACATTAGCCGGACACTGCAACCGATACAGTGAGACAAATCTTTTTACAATGTGCTTTAAAGAATGTACTGTGGCTCTCTCTTTTTTGTTCTGGCGCAGAATACCATAATTGGATATGGCACGGCAAAGACTGCAGATGTTGCGCTCATCTGATTTGAACGATTGATCAATGTCGTACTCTCGGTGGATGATACCGTGGCGTTCACCCGGAAAATAATTTTTCGCCACTGGGCATAGTTCAAACATTGCGTCCTCGTTGTTCCTGTGAGACATTATATAGAAGCAGGATACGTGCGCGTAGTTAGAATGTCCTTTGTTTGCGCACATTTCCGTACTCAAGTCTACCCTTTGAGGCTCAGCTGTCTCACCATCGCCTGTGTCCATTTCATCGTCACCAGACAATGCCACGCGTTTTGCCGGGTGCAGGGCGCTGCTCTCATCTTTAAGGCCATCGTGAACTAACGACGCCAGCGACCGTCGCTTCTTGGAGCTTGTTGTATCAGATACCTTCCGTCCCTTCTTGGCGGGTACATCAAGTACACACATATACTTGGATAGCCTCTGTTTCAACTCAAATGGGATTCCAAGTTTGTTGGAGATTTTAATGGCCGATAGTGCCTGGGGCTGGTCACAGTTTATTAGAGCTCGTAGAAACGATGTGTTTGCATGTTCTATCAAGCCGGTGGGACTCCACCCGTATTCACTGAGTACCTTGTGGAGATGCGAGTCTGAGATGGTATATGTTGTCCTACTGTCTCTCCTTGCCAGCCCGATCGTGAATCTGGCTCCTACCACAAAGTTTCCAAAGATAGACATTGCATTCGGGGTTGTACACATATCATGTGCAACATCTTTGTGCGTGCGGAGCGGGTCCTTGACAGCATTGTGGTGTTCCCCGAGAAGGAAAACGGTTTCCATGCTGTGAAATGCCATGACAAATTATACATACATGAAAATCTGTTTCTATATTAAAAAACTTTAATGCATTTAAATTATTGTATTAGGCTTATATTTTAAAATACGGGGTTTCTTCAAAGATACAATATGAATATATACATGCATAATAAATTTATAATTTATAAATTTAAACAAATTTTTACATATATTTTTTTGTGTTTTTTTTTTAAAAAAAAAAAATAAGAAGACAAGGGGTGGGAAATTTTCACGATGGCAAATTAATATAAGAAATTACGGTAGGAATTTGGTGGGCTTTTTGGAAAAAAAAAAAAGGGTGAAAAATAAATTTGATGATGGCAGATGATTTAGGTTTTGAATTTGCAGCTTTTGTGGCTTCACGGTATCGCGGATACATTACTGTCAACACAGATGAGAACAACACATATGTAGTTGCAGCGGAGGTACCGAAACACGCGCTAAATTCTGAAAAAGTAGATCAATTAAAAACAAAGGAAGTCAGTCTTCCAGATATTAACGATATTTGGGGCGAAACACCGTTACAAAAATGGATTAAAAGTAGTGGCACGCTGCGATATAATTCAGGGAGCAAGGGCTACAAACAATTCGTCGGAATGATAAATAACAATTTCAAGGGAAGCGCTGCTCATGGTGCCATGGAGGGTAGAATTACAACTGAAAGTAATTTGGCTGTGAAGGGAAATCGATATTCAACGCCAACAAAGTGTACACTAGAGGAACACGTTATGCCTTTGCCGACATTCAATAAAATAGTCGGGCTTGTGGTTGCAGACATTGAACGGTTTTATATTGATCACATGCGCTACAAACCAGATTATATGAAGCCAGATTGTCTATTACAAGTGCTCGGCCGAGATGATAATATGAAGAAGCTGGCGAAGAAAGGAAGTTTAAAGGTGTTGATCGATGATATTCTAGGCGGGTGCAAAGAGAGGTATGCGGGAATGCCTTTGGCGCTTGCAGACTACAGTGCACTGAAGTTACAAACAGATGAGGCAGTGAAGGAATATGGCAAAGTGTGGCGTGCCAAGTCTGGTATGTCTAGACATGAGAGGGCTGCACTAGATTCACTAAATAGAATTATGTGTTATATTAATTAAAAGAATTTGGTTTATATGTTTTTTGTTTCTTTTCAGAAAATAACACCAAAAAAGTAATTTTAAGCAATTTTAATAAAATAATATTTCAAGTCGGAAACATAATAGCAGTTAGTGCAGACAACAGCACTGTGATATGTTCGTTTTCTTTGTAATCGCGTGCAGTAAAGGTAACACACACAATGGCCAAAATGGCATATATTATTTTATACAGCATTGTTGCTGTCGATGGGTTTATGATTTGTTTGTACAGAAGCCCGTACACTAACATACCAAAAAAGAACACTGATAACATACTAATCATACACAATAAACTCTCGTTGAGAACTCCTGGTACAAACACGATAGCAAGTGGAAGAAAGACATATGGCTCGTCATAAAACAAGGTGTAAAGCAGCAATACTAGAAGACACTCTTTGGGCCTCGACAGATAATTTATTGTTATTGTCAATGTTATCACTGTCGCCACGGCAACTACGTACTTAAGAATATCTGCAAGCATGATCCCTTTGTAGAAAAAACAAAATATATATCTGTATTTTAACTGAATAAAGGTAAATAACTAAAAAAAATACTTGGGTCGCAAAATCATGCCTTCACTGGGGTTTCTTCATTTCTTGATCTCCTTTTTGTCTTAAATCCGTTAGGTGGAGATGGGATTGAGCTTGATGGCTGTGGTTCGTGTATTGACTCTGCCAGGGTGTCTTCTTGCGAGCACAGTCCCTTGTTGATGGCAATTTTGATTTGTTTTATGCCCACGCGTTGATCTGGGTATTGGCTCTTTAGTCCAATCACGGTTGGATCTGAACGCGTTTTTTTCACAGTTTGTGACCAACGTTCGTCAAACGTGGTTGTTATTGTTTTCTCACTGTAAATGTTACGGTTCAAGGTTATGTGTCGTACGTTTTCATCCAATCTGTTTTGTTCTGTTGACATTGTTTTCATTTTATTTACATTGGCTAAGACTTTCTCTGGATCTGTTTTGCTCATTCGGCTTATCCGGTTGGTTATACGCATGTATCCTTCATACCTTTTTTGGCTGTCCACGTACTTTCTTTGTTCTCGGTAATTTGCAATCATGGTATTTATTGTTTCTCTTTCCTTTTCAATGCCAATCATTTGATGATGAATAATTTCGGCGTTTCCCTTGTCACTCTGTTCGCAATACGACTCAAATGTAGATTCTAATGTCTTTAAATTCTGTGAAACTCGATTTAGATCTTTGTACTGCAAGTTTAGCAAAGAGTCTATCTCCTTTAATGTGTTGTTTTGGTATTGTGTGACTGAAGAAAAAAAATGCAGGATGGTATCCATCACGAGACGTTTGTAAATAAAGATATTAAATTAAGCCTTTTTTTTTAAAAAAAAAAGTATGTTTTTATATTTACCTGCTCATTTATATCTATGTATTATATTTTGTTTATTTTAGAATGGTGTGCGCAACACATATATATATATATTGAATACGTTTTACCAACTCAAATTGAAAATATTGTTTAAGGGTGACATTTGTATTTTTGTTTTTAAATAAAAAACCTCTACAAAATGGATGTGGACTTTAGTGAGATAGACCGTTCATGTTTAAAGAAAGAGGCAAACAAGAAGAGAAAGGCACGAGAAACAAAGGCAAAGAGAAATTTTAAAAACGCAAAGGATCATGCGCGCGAAAGGCAGTCATATGGGCATGTCAAATTGAATACAGAAATTCTGGCGTGTCATCTTATGTCGCCAGAAATCTATGTTCTTTTAAATACATTGAACAGTGGGATGACGACAAGTACGTTCCAAATATGCCACGCGCTCAGATTACCAGTTACAAAAGAAACCATAAAATCCATAACCGATAACATGGACAGTGCAGTGGAAGGAAGGAACGGAATACCGTTTGCACATTACACTCATAGTCTGGAGGTGGATGGCATGACCGTAAAACATTACAAACTTGCCACATTCAGCGGAGAATATGGTGTTGATATGGGACAGTTTATGGATTCGGATTCCATGTCTTGATTTTATTTAAAGATGGGGATTATGCATACATTTATATATAGGGAGATATTTATTAAACTAAAAAATAAAGTCGATGATATTTTGTCTACACACTCATGAACAATCCAAATAAAAATTGTAGCTGCATACAAGACATGGGGGTTTTTGGCTTAAGGCTAAGTTTGGTGAGTTTATTAGTGTTGCCTACGAACGCTAGTATCGGGCTCGATATAAAACACTCTATCAGTTTATCTTCAGTGACCTGGACGGTCGAGACAAAAATTCAGTATGAATCTCAGGAGATACCTACAATACTTGAACTAGGGTTTTCTGACGAAACTACTAATGTAGGTATTCAAGGATATCCCATGGTGCTTTATATGCCCTTTTCACAATTTATTGTGAACGGTACTGGTGTGACACTTAATGTCTGGGATATGATATCACCTGGTGAAACCCTGACTGTTTGCCACATTGAAACATTGTATAAAGGGAATGTGATTGATAATGGGTGCACAAGCACCTTTCAAAAAATAAATTTACAATGCACCCAATCACGGGAATGTTCGTTTGAGGGCTACGGCAACAATAAACACCACAGGTTTCTCATTAGGTTTGGAAATTCCAGGCACTTAATCTCGAATGTCTATTCTGGCTGTGAGACATTGCATATTACCGCGGATGGTGTTATCTTGGATACATTGCAATGCAGCGAGGTAACATTTGTTCCAGTAGTATACAGTGTTCTTTCAGTGCTTCAATTGAGGGGGACGTACAAGTTAACCAAAACCGAAACATCGTTTTCCGTTGAATTGTTTCCACATTCCGCTGAGTATGACACGCTGTTCTACACAACAATAATTTTTTTGTGTACAATAACATCCATTTATATCTTGAGAGTAAGGTACGCAGCAAAGTACAACAATGACTTAACCTACGCGATGGATACATTGACTCCCATAACCGTGTTTGTTATTTCTTTGACCAGCGGGTATGTTACGACAGGTGTAATTTACAGTGCCTTTTCTCATGGTGACACAATTACACATGTTTACTTTAACACTGATTATATCGATACAGCAATGTGGTTACACGCGGCTGTCAATGTGATTATAACAGTGTATGTACACAAGACAACAATTTATATGTTTTGGAAAAAGACACCAAGCAACAACATGTTCAAATCAAATTTTTTGAAGTCATGGATGCATCGAATCGATCCCATTCCCAGGGATAAGCAGAAGTCACAATTGATAGTGTACTGCGCAGCAGTTTGGTATCAGTGTTTTACGGGTATCTACTTTCATCTGACTTCTGAATTGGGCTCACCTATGAAAGAATATATAGGAATGTTGCTCGCAGTGGCAATATTATCTTTGCTGGCAACCGATTGCATTGACATTCTGCAATATCTTGGGTACAGTGGAATTTGGTTTTTGTCAAGCGCGGCGTTTCATGTATGGATATTTATGCTGTTGGCCTTTGTAGAATCTGTTCGTGCGTTTCCAGAAGAGACATATATCATTGTTTCATTATCGTTGGTTACTAATTTATTTGCAATTGTTTTATATATTTCGATACTTCAATGAGATCAAATAAACTGTGTACTTTAATGCCAGTATTTTGTCTTTAAGAGAACATTGGCTTCGCAAAAAGAAAAAAAAAGTAAGAAAATGTTTAGAGAGTGGGATTTTGTTTTTTTTTGAAAAACAAAAAAGAAACCTGGTTTCCTGGCACCGAATCCCATTTTTTTATCAAGTATAAAAATGGATTTCCAGACTTAATTAATGTACATTTTATTGTTCATTGGATATGATGTCTTCATTTGCCTTTGCTTCCACACAATGGAAAGGTGCTCGATCATTTCCACAATAACAGACTCCAAAACCAAAAGAACCCCAAAGGCATAAACTGCATTTGTCAAGTTCACAAGGTCTGTGTACTCCGCCTCACGTGTAAGAAGTTTTTTAGCTTCATTAGATTTGACCCAATCACTGGCATCATTGTTGTAACCGGCCACTGCAAAGGACGACAACAGAATCCATGTACTTGATCCAGTGAACCATGGCCAGAAATCGAAAAAAAATCCACGTAGCATTTTGAAATATCCGTCGGACGTGTCTTTGTTTGATGCAGCAAACCAATAAACAAGTGTTAAAAGTCCTTGAGCGAGAATCAAGGCAGCGAGGAGAAAATGCGCCCAGGCCGGAATCTCAGTCCAGATAATCTCGGAATGCTTTGAATTATTTTTTGTGGCAATATGGGTTGCTGACATGACACAGATTGCAAAGACGATATGGACGAGGCAGCTCCCAAACAACCAAATCATTCGAAGTGGTCCTTGTGGCACCAAGGCGCGATTGGTTGTTGCCGAATTTAAAAACTTTGTCAATTCGCCGTTGGCATCGCCAGCGTATTGTACAAAAGAAAAAACGTTTGGGAGTGTGACAAAGGCCACGGCAAGCATCAATGTTGCGGTAAGCATATTTAGCCTGCCACGGTTAATGTCACTGCCGTCGTGTTCTTTACATGTAATCACAGTCATTCCAATGTGGATAATGTACAATACCCCGGCAATAGCAATCAGTTTTAGTCCCTTGTGAGTGACAACAATGAGGCTATCTGAGTTTGTTGTTTGTATGCTTTTCGACAGTTTATTGAAGGTGCGATTGAAATACATCAGAGTGAGTAAAGACCCAACGCCGACAGTGAGCAATATCGAGAGAAGAACAATGGTTCCCTCTCTCCTTTCACCGAGAGAAAGCTGGCACCCAGTAGAATAGTCTGCCACTGAGGCTACATCCGAATGGTGATGGAGAAGGTACAGGGGCTCCAGCTTGAGGCATTCGCCTCCATCCTGGATTTTCGGAGATACTGTTAGTGAAGGATCTGTGCACCCGTCATATTTGTCCATGAGATACAGCCCATGAAATGCGGCAAAGATCATGGCGAGCACATATGAAACGTGCTTTATGGTGTACTGGTGTTTCACCGTGAACCAATTCGTCATTGTTGACCAAGTCATGTTGAGATAATCTAATGTTTAATTATAAAATGTAAGCAGAGGTATATATAAAGGGTGGAGCCTTTGCAAGTGTCTTTTTAACACACTGTATCTAGAAAGACTGAACTCTTTCTTTATTTATAATAGGAGGGCGTATATATTATAAAATAGGTGCCCCCGTATCGCACTTTATATAACTGAAAAAAAAAAGTAAGAGCTACCATATGGTATTTTTATACTGTATGCACAGATTCCTGCTTGCCAGGAGCGAAGATTGTTAACAACTCCGTTTCCCAAAAAACCAAACTACAAAAAATAGGACAAATCAGTTTTATTGTAGAGCTAGTGTCAAAATAGACGTGATTGCAAGTATTGAAGCAAGAACACACGTCCCAATATATTCAGACGTAAACAATCCATCGCAATCCGGACACAATTCACAAATGCTTTCTCGTGCTTCGTGTGGAAACCACAAGGTAGAGATGATAGACATGATAATCATAGCACCGAAGAGAGATTTCGCCAACCCATTGTAAACTGATACAGAGTCATGTGATAGGGTGCAACAGGGCACCGTACAAAAAAACACAAAAAAAAATGTGACAATCACAGACACGGCAAACAGAAAAACAGAAAATAAAAGTCTCATGTTAGACCACGTCAGGCGCGTTGCCCATTCCAAATCATTTAATGTTGCATTGCAGTCGTTCTTCATGTCAGAAACGTGCACAAATGTCAAAGTAAACATAATCCCAAGCAAGCAATATGTTGCGAATATACTAAATTTAGTGTACGCAGTAAGACCCGACATTTTGTTTTGAGCTCTTAAAGGAAGGGGGGTTGGCAATGTTTGTTTTTTTTTTAAAAAAAAATTACACGATGAAAGTAAAATAAAGTATTCTGCTCTAGTTTGGCGGTTTAGTCACTTCTGTGATATATACATATATAGAAATAGTTTATTTAAGTGTGTATATGTCACCATTTTATTTTTTTGTAAACAGTTGCACAGAAAAACTAAACCCCGCACTGCCACCATGTTCACATTAAACAACAGAGATGTGACTGTGAACACGGACCCTGATGAATTCCGGCCGTTCCTTGATGTCGTACTGCATCAGGCATTTAATATGATGCGAGGACAGTACCAAACCACAACAGCGCGAATGAAAGAAGAGACACAAAAGGAGGTAGACAATGCAATTGCAAGAAACGTAGTGGAGTCCAAGTGGGCACAGTTAATGGAGCGAGGCTATGTACTCTTGAAGCAAATGTCAATTACGCCCGGTGAAACACATGTGGCATTAACTGTAAAGGGTGGTGTTATGCCGCCTCTCGAGGTAGGAAAGGCTGCCGGGTCTGATAGAAGCCAGATGTTTGCGGATGAATTTCACGTCATGAAAGCAGGCACATTATCCAATGCTGTAAACACGGCCACCATGACCAGAAGCAACATTAATCTTCAAGAACACCAATTGACAAAACATTTGAACCCGTCCTTATATCAATTGTTCGATGAGGAAAACATAAAAGAAGAGTATCACACCGACGATAGCAAAGATAAAAAACGTGCATCCCAGC
>Ga0208547_1000879_pt1 | contig 16979 bp, 32 predicted proteins | sample DEB08_DNA_5_FD_185501 | JGI IMG/M metagenome (GOLD analysis project Ga0208547, IMG submission 185501) | Aqueous microbial communities from the Delaware River and Bay under freshwater to marine salinity gradient to study organic matter... | ecosystem: Environmental > Aquatic > Marine > Coastal ...
ATGCAGAACGAACAGCTTAAACATGAGTTGGATGTGCAATTTCAAGATAAACAGCATGATCTGAATATGATGAGGTTTGAGTATTTAAAGAAGGAGGTCAGCGAGTGACTAACCGATTCAAATGCAATGGAAAAATGGAACCTCACGATCATGGAGGATATGTGCTTCATGCTGACTATCAGAAACTTGTAAAGTTAGCTAAAGATCAGACTGAATTTTTAGAATGGCTTGATGATATGGGGCTTATAAATGATGGGTGGTGGGATACTAATAAAGCTAAAGAGAAGTATGATTTATGGAAGGAAGAATTGAAATGACAGCAAAGAACCGATGGGATGAAAGGCGAGCTTATGACGAAGCTCATGCTAAACAAGTAAGTAACGCTAAAGACTATACACGACTCGAAGAGGAGAATGCCAAGTTGAGGGAAGAAGTTGATAAGCTTCAAGACTTCACCATTTGGCTTTGGTCTGGATGCTTTGGGCATGTGGAAAATATCAGAGGCAGTATTGTTGATATTTACGAAGATTGGGAAGCTGGAAAGTTTGACAAAAAGAAGGAGCAAGGGGATGAGTAAATTTACAGTAAGAACAAATGGTGGCATCGTTTCATGCAAGCCATGGATGGATAGCGAGGGCAATCCAGTTGAGGTCGTTAACTGCTTTTTTGGTGATCCGATAACTAGGCTTCAAGAAGAGAATGCCAAACTAAAGGAGTTCTTATACGATCTTGCCAACATGATAAGATCAGGAGATGAAGACTACGCTTGTAGAGAGATAACGCAATGGCATAGGGAGCAATGCGATGACTAAAACAAATTATGACGTGCCCAAGAAACTCTATGACAAAATGAGATCTGGGGAATACCAAGTGGTTTATGAGCATGGCGTTGAATGCCTGACTCTACCCATGAAAGATGTAATGGGGATGTGGGAAGAATTACACAATTTAAGAAAAGCTTCGAAAGGATTGAAGAGGAAAAAGAAAAGATGATTACAATTCACGAAATACACCTACATGAATATGTTTGGAAGTACCTCACTGGAAAACTTCCTTGGCATCCTAGAGACAGGTGGAAGCCATGCTTGGGATATTGCCTTGGAAAGAATATTCATGTTATTTGCTTGAGGATTCCATTCGGGATAAATCTTTTGAACAAAACAATGAAGCATGAGAATGTTCATCTTAGTATCAATTTAAGCACTGACGGTGAGCAATGGCGACACAACGCATACGATGCAAACACTTGGTCTGGACTAAGACAATGGAAGCATACAGGAAATGAAGGATATATGAAATGAGCGCAAAAAAAGACTCACTAATCAAAAAGAAACTCGACTGGACCTTATTGCTCATGGATTGCAGACCAGCACTCAAGAAAGTATGCCAAGTATTACACTATGCCGCATATGATAAGCCTAACGCCTACGGGCCTCGTAACTGGCGTCGAGGCAAAGATGACGACAATTTCAAGCGAGAACTTAGAGCCGCGATCGAACGTCACACAGATGCGATTGACAACGGGGAGCAAATTGACCCTGAGAGCAAACTCCCCCACAAGGCGCATATTATCTGTAGCTGGCTTTTTTTACTTTTTTATGAAATTTAGAGTTTACAAAAGGGTAGCACGATAATAATGCTATCCGCTACAATTTAACGGAGACAATGGAAACACCACTAGACATTCTAGGAGAACCCGCTTTAAAAAAGGTGGGTTTTCCATCAAGCCTTTACAGCTTGAAAATGAAGAAACACAGAGGCGATGGCTTCTGCTACTACTCAAAAGACTACAGAAAGGCCATCTCTCTTAAAGATGGTCAGCTTTGCATCCTTATGGATGACTCTATAAAATATTTCAACAGATACAGCTTAGAACTAATCAGTGAGGAGACACTATAATGATAAAACAATTCAAAATAAGATGCTCTGCAATCGGGCGCATCATGGCAGGCAACGTTGGGCCAAGCGAATCTCAACTGTCCTTCATCAAAGAAATGGACGCTAGAACTAAACCCATGACCGACAAGATGCAAGAAAAATATAACGCTATCAAGACCATGAAGCCAGAGCTTCCTGCAGGAGCTAAAAGCTACTGTGAAGAGTGGCTGAAGGAACAGCTTTACGGAATGCGTTCAAGCGTTTCAACAAAGTACATGACCAAGGGAATCGAGTGCGAAGACGAGAGCATTGGGTTTCTAAACCGCACCTACAACATTGACCTGAAGAAAAACGAGTGCAGCTTTGAAAATGACTTTATGACAGGCACACCAGACCTCATCTTAGAAAATATCGTCTGGGACGTGAAAACCTCTTGGGACTTCTCAACCTTCCCTTTGTTTGAAACCAAGCTAAATAGTGATTACTACTGGCAACTTCAAGGCTATATGAAGCTCGTCAATGCTGGACAAGCCGCCATTAAATACGTCTTGATCAACACACCTGAAGAGCTAGACCCAAGGCTCCTGAACTATAACAAGCTTGGCCCTAGCTTGAGAATCAAAAGCTTTGACGTTGAAAGGAACGAGGACCATATCAACTCCATTGCTGAACGTGTAGAGCTTTGCCGTGACTATATCCACCAAATATTGAAGCCTGAAATGTTGTTAAGTATGGAGGAAAGCCTTGCATACTGAGGAGAATATGAGATGCTTTTTAACCTGCTTGTTTATCGGTTTCGTTGCTTCCTTCACTTTTGGGGCTTTCATCACATGGATTATAGTTTAAGAATAACGAATAACCAGTTGAAGCTCAGGATTGAACAGCTTGAAAAAGAACTAGAAGAACACAAGGTCATGGCTGGCGCGTTCAGTCATGACAAGGAGTTTGTTGAGGACCAGAACAAAGCCTTGGCTCGTCGGTTCAAAGCCTACAAAGCCAGTGTCCAGAGCTTGGGCGTTGAGGTCAAGAAATATTCTTATGGGTCTCAAGCTTGGGCTAAACATGTCGCAAGAACTAAGCACCTATAAGGATTTATATAACTGGCTTGTGATGTTTGATATGACTGACCATATTGAAAAGCCATTCAGAAAACGGGCTTGGGAACGAGCCCTAGAAGACCCATCTATGGGGAAAATATATTCTTTTTATCATTGCCTTGGGTTAACAGAGCCCAAGGTTTTATGGAGCGACATCAATGTTTGTAAACGATGACCAAGAGGCTTATTTCTGGAGCCTTGTAAGAAAACCGAACAGAAAAAAAAGAAAATGCGTGACTTGTGGAGTGCCTAGGCTATCCATGAATGCAGGAGACCGCTATTGTTCACAATGCGCCTTAAAGGTTCCGCATGTCGGAGTTGCAGGGACTTATGCCTTGAACTTTAAAGATGCTATCTCTTAGCGGCAGTAGAACCGAAAAGGAAAAATATTATACTGATAATCGAGTTCTCGACGTACTCAGGAATTACAAAGCCCTCAGCCTTGACTATGCCTTGGCCTCCACCTATCTTGATAAGTCCTAGCAAGTCAAGGAAGGGCTTTTTTTCAATTATCTGCGTGACTGGAATATCACTTGCGGCTGAGTAGATAAGGCCACCAAAGCCAACGCTAAGAATGATTATTATTGCAAACCATCGCCCAAAAGCTGAACCCCTGCTTTCAGCATCATTGGCAACTGTGTTTTTAAGCTCCAAAGCCGCCATGATCATATTATGGCGGTCTTGGTCAGATTGCTTTTTAAGCTGAACGATAGCTCCGACAATGCCAGAGCCTAGTCCCAAAAGTGTTTGTGGGTCTATCATTTAAACAACCCTACCGCGCCAATGATAATTAGCAAGATGACACCAACGGCAGACACAAGTCTGATATTGTCGTCTTTGTATTCTTCCTGACTGGTCTTGATGCCTTTTATATCTGAGTCATGGAGTTGGTCTTTCATATCAACTTTATGCTCTAGGTCAGTCAAAGCCTTCTCAAGTTCTCCTATTCGTTCCTTATCTCTGACTGACTTCTCTTCATAAATTTCTTTAGAAGTCTCTTTGATAAGTTGGCATATAAAAGCAACCTGTTTCTTTCCAAGTTTAGAGTTGCTAAAATGTTTTTGAAAGCGAACCCTTTCCGCTAGCTCCTTATCACTTGCGGCTTGAACTTGAGTAAGTTGGGTTTCGTCATCACACATGAGCTAGTGGCGAAAAATGGTCTTGACTGAAAAGTAACTGAGCGCGATTCTCAAGTGGGTGGATTTTAAGCTCATTAAATCGGCTTACAAGTTCAGAAGCAATGTTCTTAAAAGTCTTAGGCAAAAGGCTTTCATAATCCTCATTATCTTTAACCAATGAAGAGCACATAATATAGATTAGCTTTGACCCAAACTTCTCATATAATTGCTGTGCAACCTTAAACCCATTCACATCAGGTTGTTTCAAGTCTATGTCAATCAAAGCTATATCATAAGAGTCATCCATTCTCTCGATATAACTTTTGTAATCGGTCTCAAAGTCAAAAGCAATCATATCACTATCGCTTTCCTGCTTCTTGTTATAGACCTTAATATTTAAGGCCAAGCATTCAAGTTGCTGTTTCTGGTCATCGAGAGCTAGAACTTTAATCATGATTTCTTAGTCTTTTTCTGAATAGCATCCTTTGGGACGCTTACAATCAATTTACCTTTTAATCTTTGTGCCGCCATATTACCACCCTAAGCTAATACCATGAATGTCTGTGTTTGCATCGTTGATAGAACGTATTCTACCGACTACACTTGTGTCGATTTCTCTATCGTCAAGAATTGCTATTCTAACAACGTCACCCATCTGAAGCCTCTGTTAATTGGTAGCCAAGAGCCCCCATTGTAGGGACTTTTGAGGCTTCTGGCAATACAGAGACAACATCTTCCAAAATGCCTTTGTCCTCTGCATACTTCAAGCCTGTTTGACATCTTCCATAGAGATTGGCCATCTCACCCTGACTTAGCTGTATCTGTTTGTTCTCAACCTGCATAACATGAAGCAAGTCTGCTTTGACCAAGCTTAGTGCTTTATGATCGCTTGAGTCTTGAGTGTTAAAAGAGCCATCGTCTAGCTCGGTCATTATGTCTTTCCACAATCTAAGCTCTCTAACCCTGTCTTTAGACTGTAGTTCTTGATTTCTTTTTAAATAAAGCTTCCTCTGAAGTTCAACGCCAAGCCTTTTCAACTTAAATTCGTCGTCTTCTTCTGTCAACTTGTTCTCTATCTCTTCAATATCAATGCAAGTCTCTTGATAATCGAATGCTAACATAGTCAACTGCTCATAAAAAACAGAGTATTCTCGATTGGCTTGCCAGTATTTAGCCGCTTTGGTTGGGTGCTTTCTGTCATTCAAAACAGATACCCGCATGTCCACTTCATCACGCCATATTTGACGCTTTTCAAAATGCTCTTGAGAAAACTCTAGGTTATCTTGAATAAAAGCTAAATCCTCAGAGCCTAGAAAATTTGCATCTTTTAAACTCTGAAGTGAAGCCTTGGAAACTTGTTCAATGTCAGTCATTAATTAGTAGGAACCTCGTCAACAGTCATTAAACGTATACTACCGTTGTCCTCAATTAGCAAACTGCCATTGTAATTATTCTCAGATGCCTTGTCTCTTAAAGATTGGCTTGGAGTGAAAGTGTTTGTAAACGTGTAGTTGGTCCAAGTGCCAACCCCGTGATAATCCTCTCCACCATGACCTTTGTCCGTTCCAATAGCCAAAACTATGCTTGTCGTATTGCTAACAACTGCCCTTTGCTCTGTCATCGTCTTAGCCTTATGTTAAAGTAAAGGTTTTGAGTTCATAAACAGTTGTCCCCGAAGCTGTAAACTCTTCAGTTGAACTAAGAAGCCCACCACCACCACTGTCATTTCCACCGAAAAATGTAGCCGCTGTTTGAGTACCTGCCCCGCCAACCGAATACCTTTGCTGAGAAAGACTAGCCTCAGCACTCCAGCTAGTTCCATCATATGATTCAGCGGTTGCTCTAGTTGTTCCATCATATCCACCAGCATAAAAACCAGTTGCCCTAGTTGGACCACAAACATAGTTCCAAGAATAGGCGTTTGTTATTGCTCCACCAGCGCTCCAGCTTGTTCCATTCCACTCATAAGTGCCTGTGCTATAAGATCCACTTCCTATCAACCCTCTCAGGACAATGCAATCTGAAGTTGTACCAGCCGAACCCTTGGAATACGCAACTACGGCAGTTGCGGCTGTACCTGCTGACCAGTTTGTGCCGTCATAGTCCTCAACTGAGCTTAAAAATGTAGAAGCTCCACTGACGCCACCGATTATTTTAGCGTCTGAAGTGTCGCCAACACTGGGGGATTCATACCTTGCTGTCGATAAGTTCCCACCTGCCGTATAGTTTGTTCCGTCAAACTCCTCAGAACTTGCCAAGTCGGTATTAGATGAGTTTCTTCCCCCAGCTAAAAAGCCAGTGGATTTAGTTTGTGAAGATCCAGCGGCTTGATCCCTTCCTGCGGCCATGTTATTTCCAGCGCTCCAGCTTGTTCCGTTATACTCTTGGGTCGTGTTAATTGACTGAGTTACCGCCTCAGCGCCACCAGCAGAAACAGCGTCACCTTGAAGCCCGAAGGCCGCTTGATACCTTGCCGCCGCACTTAGAGCGCCACCCGCTGACCATGATCCCGAAGGAGATGTTATTCTTTCAGCAATCGTCTTGACTTCTCCAGTATCGGTCCTAGTCCAAACCCTTCCCGAGTTTGTAGCGTTTGCGGCATAATCAGAGGTTCTTTTCTCAAGTGTAAGCTGAGAGATAAAAACATCTTTGGTGATACTCTTGCTTACTCCCCCTTCAACCACATAGATGAGGTCAGAACCAGCTAGGGAAGTTGCAGAAGGTAAAGCTGTGAGTTTAGTTGATGCCATATTATTCTAATTCTAAAATGTTTCCATCTTCAAGTTCTAAGTCGTTGCCATTCTCTAACAAAAGAGAATTAAATACAGTTGCAACGGCTGACTTTAAAGCCGCAACTACAGAGATTCCAATCCCAAACTTCATGAGAGTGAAACTATATTGGTTGCGGTTGTTCCTGTGGCTAGAACCTTGTTGACTCTAATCGGCAACAAGAACCCAGCAGTAACACCGACCAGAGTTGCGCTTGAGCCGTCCACCATTTCAACAGCAACGTCACCCGCCCCACCGACATAGATAGCCCTTGAAGCTTGGGCTAAGTCGTTCGTGTCGTGAGGTGTAACGCTAGCGATTCCAGTAGCAGGACCGTCTAAGCTTTCTGTGTATATTTCAAATTTATCAGCCATAGGTTTATTCTATTCCGCTTGCGTCCATTGTAAATTTGGCTCGTCCCAAGTCCATCCATCGCCTTCTGGCATTGGGGTTGGAGGGTCGAAAAGTCCATCACTGTTCAAAGTCCAACTTGGGAAAGGCGCGGGACCATGAAAGACATTTTTAGTCTCATCATATGACATTCCAACTCCAGCAAATTGCCCTCTGAAGTTCTTGTTATAGCTTGTTTGTAGCCATAGGCCATCCATCCCAAGCGAGTCAATAAAGCCTTGCCCTACAGGTTCAGAAGCAGGGAAGTCACCGCCTGCACAATCTTCATTTTTGACAACGATAACGTTTTCAATCTTACCATCTACTATTTTTGCAAAGTGAGCCATTTTATCCAATCTCCCAAATCATAATGAACCCCGCGCCACCATTGCCGCCTGACCCTCCAAATGAACCACCCCCACCAGCACCCCCACCAGATGCAGTTCCACCATTCGATCCGTTTGCTGTAGCATTTCCCCCATTGCCGCCAGAATATCCACTTCTAGCTCCAAAAGCATCAAGAGCAATATTATAGCCAAATGAAGCCCCAGCCCCACCGCCACCTCCAGATCCGTTACCAGTTCCACCAGTTGCAAGAGGTCCATAAAAAGCTGAACCAGTTCTAGGTGAGGCGTCAGATCCAGAAGCATTAACACCGCCACCACCGCCAGAGCCATCTTGATTAGACCCAATATTATTATATGTTGGTGTGCTAGTTCCGTCAAATGTAGTGACCCCTCCAGCGGCCCCACTTGTTCCTTGAGTACCGGGAGTCGAGCCATTTCCACCAGCGCCACCAGCACCACAAGAATAGGAAAGTGAAGCCCCACCTGTGACAGAATTAATGTATTCTAAAACAACACCGCCACCGCCTCCATCGCCTCCCGGTCCCGGATCGTAAGAAGCTCCATTTAAAATATAAAGGCCACCTCCACCGCCTCCACCGCCACTTACCAAGAGCACTCTTAACTTAGAAACTCCGACTGGGACAGTGTAAGTTCCTGAGCCTGTAAGGGTTGTGTTTGGTTCTTGGCCTACAAGCCTATCATTCACATCGGTTATATTGCCAATGATGTCAGACATTAGAGACTCAGTAATAGGAGACTCTGCATCATATCTTGAGGGAGCTATAACAACGTAAGCCATGGTTTTTTTATAATACTAAATAGGGTCTGTCTAAAGTTGGGAAACCTTCGTTTCCATCGCCTCGGTCATCATAAGCGACAAAGGCATAACGCGATTTATTCTCCAGTGTTTCACTTGGGTAATCTCCCATTGAGTTAGGAGTGATAACTCCATAACGACTCACTGAGCCCTCATAAATACCGCCTGTGCTGTGTGCTGTGTAGTCATAGCTTACAATACCTTTGCTGAATCTTTCGCGTACAGAAATAACCCTGTACTCTCTCAGAGACGTTGCTCCGAACTGGTCTTGGATTAAACGAGTCGCAAGCTCTAGCCTGTCACCAGTCCAAGCTGAGTCGTCTTTAGGTTCAAAGCTGAAAGTGATGGCGTTCTTGGTGTCTCGATAATAGTTGACTAAGCGGTTAGCAATCTCAGAAGCTACATTTTGTTTCTCAAGCGGCAACCACCTACTGAAGATTTTTCTAATCTTTGACTGGTCGTATTCGTTCACCCCTTCAGCGTCTAGGTCTGCGGTAAGTTTGACAGCGGCATAGTTCTTTAGTTCATCCATTTCTGATACTGGGGTTCTAAGCCCATAATGCAGCCAAGCCTGAGAAAAGCGGCTTTTGTCATCACGAGCAACACCAACAGAATCAGCAATGATATGAGAGTCATCATTGAAAGGCCCATAATCAACCGCCCGCCACATGATGGAATCCATTTTGACTTTCTGTTCTCGCTCATCATACCATACCAAAATTGAATGTTCAGTTAGTTCCTTCACCAAGTCCTTTACAGGAGTTGGCTCTGTGATTAATGCTGTAAATAGATAATTCTCTAGCCCAAAGTCGATAGTGTCTTGCCATTCACTGGTTGGGAGATATGAGGCAGGAATACCCGCGCCTGTATTCAATAAGTAATATAAAATGTCGTCTACTTGTTCCGCGTTAAAGAAGTGGCAATGCTGAACAGTTGAGCCCTCGCTGTGCTCTTCTGCCGTCATCTTTCCGCTATAAACTGAAGGCATAGCGGCTCTAGTCACTGTCAAAGTGTCGCCTACCCTGTTAGTGATAAGCATAGTCTCTTCGTCTACCCTTATATAATCACCACTCACAATCTGGCTTTGTGGGTCAACTATGTCAAAGCTTGTTGCCCCTGCCGTTATGTCAGTCAAAAGGGTTGCCTGTGACTGGCTTGGGATATTAGCCTTCTCACCATCAGCAAACTTTAGAATGTCCTTTCCAACTATTGAAACCCTGCCGTTTTTATCTGGTCCTGCAATCGTATCAAGAAAATATGTTCTGGTTATGAAGTTAGAAGCGTCATAGTTTCCGTTGTCATCTAAATAACCTGTCTTTATTCTTATCTCGTTGTTCTCATAGAAAGGCCAACGTGACATGAACTTAGACCAAAACGAGCCTTGCTCTAGTGGGTTATAAGTTCTATTATCTCTGTACTTATCAATGCCTACATCTGACCAGGGCATATCCATCAGGTTCACAGTTACCTTGGAGCGAATACCGAAACCCTTTGCAGGGGTTAAAACTGTGGGCGTTGTGGATACCCCCACAAGGGTTGGAAATGTTGGCGCGTCACCAGTACCCTGAAGGCCATCCAAAGGGACTGAGCTAAATCTAAAAGTCTTTGTGGCGTTGGCATAGTTGCCTTGGTCCTGACAAGTAGCGAACGAGTTAAAACACTCTGTCCCTGCCGCGCCTGAAGCGGTACAGGCTCCAGTTCCATAAGTAAGCGAGCAAGCCCTGACATCTATTTCAAGGATCTGTACAGGTTCTTTACCTGCTTTGGCTTTTTGAACAGAATAAACCAATTAAAAAAACCTTTCCTTTAATCTCTCAAGCTCAACTAAAGCTAATTCTTCAGACTCAACATAGTTTGAATTGAACAGTTTGCCATTTCTTCTTATTTGCGCACACCACTTTTTTTTACCAACCCTATTTTTGCTATATGTTATAAACCTATGCTTTGAAGCCTTGCCCTTTCTTTTAGAGCCACTTTTCCCTCTCCAAACATTTTCTGCAAAAGAAACATATTCTAAGTTATCGGCCCTATTATTTCTAGGGTTCCCATCTAAGTGGTCAATAACTAGGTTATTTGGCCTTTCACCTAAGAAGTGATGAGCTACCAAATTATGTGTCATGAAAGTAGTTCTAACATTTTCCTTAGTTAAAACATTAACGCAATACCCCTGAGAATTTGGGCACGATTTTAAAACTTTACCTTTTGATATTCTAAACTCCCCTTTTATTTTGTAGGGAACCATTCTATCTAAAGAGCGAACTCTACCTAAGTCAGAAACTTGATAGCACCCTTCAAAACCTTCTATGTCTTTCCAGTTTTCCACAGAATCACCTATAACAGTAGTAACTCTGCCTATCTTAACTTTCTGGCAAGGTATGTCAATCATTCGTCAGGTTGCCTACAGATAGCGGTTAGTCCTGCTCTCATCAAAGGAGTTGGGCTTATGTTCTCAGGTGCGTCTACCTTTTGAGCCATGCAGTAAACAACCTCACTAGGGTATTGGGTTGGGTTCCATTGGTAGAAGAAACCCTTGCCGCTTGATGCTCTATTGGAGAAAGCCTCCCAACTTGAACGAGCCCAACTTTCAGTCAGAAACTCTTGTTCTATTCTAGTTGTGACCTTTTCCCTTTTAACAGTTGAACCGATAAGAGCACCATTTACAGAAATAGAATTGTTTAAAACCCTGCCTTGTATCATGGTTGGTGGGTTAACGCCTACATATTGACCGCGCTCGAACTCAAGATAAGGCCCTACTATTATTTGTCTTATCTCGTATTGAGTGGCATCTGAGGTTATTTCTAGCCTTATGTTTCTGCCAGATGAAACAGTTACCTGACCGAATGTGTTAAAAGTCAAATCTCCGTCAACATCATTGTAGGTTCCAAGCGTTGTATAAGTGGAAGGGGAGGACTCATATTTCAAAACAATATTAAGTCCAGAACCGCCCACTTTCTTGATAAACATCCCTATAGAGCTTATTTGCTTATCTGAACTCATAGTAAAGTCCAAGTTTGTAGTTGCGCTGACTTGAGGCTTAAAGGTGGAGAAGTCTAGATAGTCGTAAGCGTTCTCCTTTTCAAAACCGCTTATCTCTGTGCCGCTATACGCAACACTAGATACACCTTCTACAAGGTTGCTCTCATATAATACTCTTGATTGATTAGCCAAGCTGTGTCGCCCTCAAAGTTGCACCATCACCAACGGCATCGTTTAGCCTGTCTATTAGATTCACCACGCCATCACCGCCAAAGTTATCGCCTACAAGGTTTACAATCACATCTGTCCTCTCTATCGTTTCAGTTTGCTGGCCACCGCCACCAGCAAAGCCGGCACCAGCCGCACCCCCAGTTGAAGCAGCCCCAGCACCAGCAGAGCCAAACTTGGTGTTCCTTATGTTGTTGATGTTGTTTAGGCCAGCCGCGACCGCTGTAGCAGCAAAAGCAGCCCCAACTGGTGGGCCTCCGATACTAGAGCCAAACTTATATGAAGACTGAGCCGATTCATACATGTCTTTTGTTGCCATTGCAATAGAAGCCGCCTTTCCTACCTCAAACATTTTTCGGCTTTCAGTGTTCATTAGTGAAGATAGGTTTTTGAGCATACCTTTTTGAATCTTCATTTTGTCTTTAGCTAATTGCTCATCAAGTTGTTTTTTAGCTTCCTTAGCAGCCTTGTCAGCCTCTATAGACTCTTGAAGATATTGCTGTTCCAAAATCTTTCTTCTTTCCAGAGACTCAGCCTCTGCAAGCTCTAATTGCTCATAGAAGTCTTGGGCTCTCTCTATTTCAGACTCAAGCATCCCCTGTTCTGGAACTGTGGTTGAAGGTTGGTTCTCTAAGATTGATTTTTCCAACAAGCCTTGATCCTGCTCTTTTGGCTTACCTTCTGGGCCTTGCATCGGTCCCAGTGCGTTCAACTCTTCAAGCTTAGTATTTACATCATTCAAAGCGGCAGCTACTTCCCTAGCCCTAGCCTGTGTTGCCCTAAGGTTTTCTTGAAAGCCTTCATCTTGTTCATTAACAGCAAGCATTGACTTAACGATTCTTTGGAGTGATGCGTGTTCCTCTTCTAAAGCCTTCTTCAGCTTGTGCATCGGTTCAATGCTAGCGTCGACTATATAAGCTTGGTCCTCTGCCGTTCTGTTAAGTCTAGCTAATTCCTCATTCACACCTTTCGCTAGTTCCATAACACCTTCTAAAGCAGGTTGAAGGCCAACCAGCATAGCATTAACAACGCCAGCCATACTAGCTTTCACTTCTATATAAGTTTGGTTTAATTGCTCAAACCCTTTCATTTCATCAGAGCTTATAACAACGCCAAGACGCCTAGCCTTCATTGCTAACTCTTCCATCCCTTCAGAGCCTTGTCGCAACAAAGGAAGCATCTGGTACATTGCATCATTCACTTCATCAGCGGCAAAATCACCAGCGGCTGCGTTAGCGTCTTTGATAGCATCAGCAAAAGCTAAGAATTGCTCTTCTGGAGAAAGTTGAGCTAGGTCTTTAGCTTCCAAACCTATGCCATCTAGTGCATCAGTTAAAGCGCCACCATATTTAGCAGTATCTGTAATTTTGACACTTAGGTCTTTGATTGCATCGGCTAAACCTTCTGAATCAATCCCAACTGTTTTGGCCGCAAAAGAAAGTTCTTGAAACCTCTCGGTGTTTATCCTTATCTTCTTGCCTAGGTTGCTTTCGCTGACTATATCAGCAACCTTATTCATTGCTATAGCTACACCGCCAGCGGCAGCAGTAACAGCGGCAGCAGCGCCAGCGAATGCCCCCATAGCTAGCTTAACAGAACCTAGAGCACTTGTTGCCTTATTAAATGAGCCTGACATCTTTTCAGATGACTCTGAAGTTTTCTTTGTAGCCTCCTCTAGTTTCTTAGTGAGGTCTTTTATGTCGCCCTTTATCTCGACAATTAGCTCATCAACCTTTGCCATTATTTTTTCCTATTGGCCTCGTGGCGCATTTCAATTTGTCTAATTGTTTCGTTGTTCATGCGCGAAGGGTCGATTTCAGGTTGGTCTTGGTCACATCTTATCAAATTATGGTATTCTTTCAATGTGAAGTTCCAAGCATCAGACGGCCTAAAACCATGGTTTTTAATTAGCTGGCTGGGAAACCTCCACCACTGACAGCTTCTGTCTGCATCTTTAAAGCTAACTCTTTTAGCCTCATCAGACTTTCCTCTAAACTTTTTTTTTGTTCTTCTGGAGTTGTTGCCCTCTGTAAAAAAGCGAAAGCTTCAAACACAACTTTGCTGACGCCAAAATCCATAATCTCATGTCCTATCTGCTCAAAAGATGGGCATGACATAGCATTGCCTTGAAAAGCATACTCGCCTTTAATACCTGCCCAAACAGCGGCAACCACAACTTTAATATCGGGCTTACCTTCTAGGCAGGTAATGCCCTCAAATACTCCCATACCTGCCTTATCTTGAAACTCCATAATAGCCTCAAAGGTGGGCCTGAGCGTGTACTCAGACTCACCGATTTTGATTGTATATGAGGCTCGGGCTTGATTAGGCAAATGTTGGGACTCCATCGTTGCTTAGTGTACAACTAAAAGCTTGTGCTCCGTTGTACTCGCCAGTGTATTCGAAAGAATCAACATGGAAGTTTCCAGTTACAGTTTTTCCATTGCCATAAGCTAGTTGAAGGTCAACAATAGTGTCACCCTCTGCGGCCGCTTCCATCAGAGCGAATTGAGCATCGTCTGAAACCCAACCATTGAAAGACACAGCAAGAGAGCGTTGCCCTGCACTGATTTTATCAGACCATCTATTTGAGTCTTTATCTGATACGTCGATAACTTCATTGTTAATAGTCAATGTGTGAGATAAACATCCCGCGATTGTTTGGTAGGTTGTGTTCATGATCTTCAAGACCATGTCATTACCGATGTACTTAGCCATTTTTTATTCCTCTATTAGCAAGTTAAAAGTGATGATTCCGTGATGGGAAAGACCATCACCTTCAAGAAAAGTATTGTAGTTATCTAAGAGCATCAGTAAATTTGTGCTCCCTTCTGTTAATACCAGCGGTATTTTATGGAAAGCGGACTTGATATGGTCCACCATATCCAGCACCTCTTTGTCCCCATCTTGGTCGGTCCAATAGTCAAAAGTCAGTTGCCCTTCAGAGAACAAGTCTGTCTTGTCTGGCAATACTTGAACTTCACCCCATTGGATTCTCAAGTATGGAGGCGCGGTGTCTTTTGGAACGTGATTGTAAACCTTTGTCCCCACCAAAGCCGATATATTAGCATCAGCTAAAGCCCTAGATACTGCCTTGGTTAGAATATCAGAGTGCACGTTTTACACCTTTCGCCAATAAAGCCCTTATGACTTTTCGATTGGCTTTCAATGTTCTTCTCATGTATGGTCTGGCCGCCATCTTGCGAGTGCCGAACTCTAGGTCTAAAGCATAAGGGGCTCTTGATTGAAATTGCAGAACCCCAGACCTAGACCTGAAAGCCCTCAAGCCTTTTACCAATCTTCCCCTGTCATGGTTGGGGTAAGCGCCATTATTAGAAACAGTCACAGTCCTTTTAGGTCCATACCTAGTTTCGCGCCTGTTCCCTGTTATAGTCTTAATCTTCTTAGTCGCATAGGCTTTGAGTATCTTCCCAATCATGGAAAGCTCTTGGTCGGTCGCCTTGCCTACGTTCTGAATCCTTCTTAGATACTTCTTTTCTAAGTGGTCATGACCTTGAACAAATAAACTAATAGAGGCCATCAGGTTGAAAACCATACACTAGAGTCAGTGTCTATTCGTATAAATTCGCCTCTATAACTTGGACGCCTTTTCTTATCCACTCGTTTAAGTGATGTCACGTTGAAGTCATTACCATCTAAAGAAAGCCTATCTTTAACGTCTAAGTCTGTTCTGTAGCTAGTAAAAAAAACTGTGCCCCTTTGTGTCTCAAGTCCGTCTCTACTCAAACTTTCAGAGGCAGTCCCCTCGTCTATCATACACCAAACCTGAGCCTTTTGGGTCCAAGTCTTTGTCTGACCACCCGCGCCATCATTGGCTAGGTTTCTGGAATAAACAGTTACAAGAGCATCAAATTTAGATCGACACAGACTCAATTTTATATTGCTCCAAGTAAGCGTTTGCTCCTGAGTCTTTAGCACACTGGCCATCACAAGCGCCCCTGTGCTCATATAAATGAGAAGCCATTAAAATGATGGCCCTTCTAAGTGCCGCGGGAACGTCTGAGGCGTTAGAGCCATAACCCGCTATAAAGGTTACCTTGACCGCATCATGAGAGCGTAAGGAAGTATTTACAATGGTTGTATTGTCGTTTATAACCACTCTAGGATTCACGTCATCATCATAGTTGTCTAAATAATAATTAGATGAAGCATAAACTGTTTCTGTGTTGTCGATGTCTATTGTATCAACTTGGGTGATGCTTTGGCATGGTCCCCAGTCTAGCTGCAGGTATCGACCGCCTTGACCGAAAACCTCAACCTCTGACCCAATGCGGAAGCCATTGAACCAGCTATCTTTCTTTGAGTAGAAGTTATTCACATAGCCTGTAAGGGTCTGAGTGATGAACTTGCGCCCTGTGAAGTTCTCAGCATATACGCGGGCGTCTTTAATGTATTGAGTGATTAAGGCATCCTCGTTTGTGTCCGTTATGCGTAAGGATGCCTTAACCTCTTCTAAAGAAACAGGTTCAGTTGTCGGCTGAGTCGTTACTTTGCTTTTCAACTTTAGTCTCTTTCTTTGGTGTTCTAGCTTTAGTCTCTCTTGCGAAAAACTTATGCTTTATCATACGTTCAGCATCAGCTTCAGGGAGGTCTACAACCTCCCCTTTACTTGCTTTTAAAGTGACGTACCCATTTAATGAATACGTCACATCATCTAAGGCTTTAACCTTCATTAGTTACCAGATACTGGGCTCAAGTGAGCGCAACCTAGTTGAGCAACAGCGGCAACGTCTCCGTTTGTGCCGTTGGTCCAAACTAGACGAACGTATCTTTTAGAGCCTAAGTATGCTAGAGTCTTAACAGTGTCAGAAGCGTTGATTGCTTCGTCTTGAGTTCCGAATACGTCAGCGGCAACCGCGTCAGCATAACCAGAACCAGAAGTGTCAGACTCTTGAATTTTGATAGTGCCAATGGCAGTACCATCACCCAAGCCTACGAAAGTGCAAGCGTCAAAATCTTTAAGGTCGATTTCAATGCCGTTGATGTCACCAGTGGCCGCCACTGGAGCAATGGCGACCTCACTTTTAATTGTGCTTTTAAGTTCTTTTAACATTAGATTAACCTTGTTTTAAGTATTTGATTGAGTCGAAAGATTTGAAACCACCACCAACACGCTTGCGCATATGGTAAACAGTTCTGCCATTCACAGCTTGAGTGTATGGGTCTTTCAAAGTAGACATACCAGCACGATCAACGATTTGGTAACAGTCGCGGAAGTCAGCAAGAACAACACTCAAAGCACCAGTTGCGATGTCTGGCATATCTTCGAAGATGATAGTTCTTTGACCTAACAACATATCAGCTTCACCAGCTTGATAAGAAGGTTGCCAGATGTAGT